>CEOE01056718.1_pt1 | contig 40353 bp, 21 predicted proteins | sample 530211 | NCBI WGS metagenome assembly CEOE01 (sample SAMEA2619779, study PRJEB7988) | marine metagenome | isolation source: saline water (ENVO:00002010), including
AATCCCTATCAAAATCATTAAAGGATGATTTTTTATGCATGTACTGTATGGAAATGGAGTCGGATACATCTTCAAACCAAGGTTCGGTCTTCACATCATTGGCAGCTACATGCCTTTCTGTTTTATCCGTATTTTCTGAATAAGCAATGGTAAGGAATTGATTAGCCTCCAACTCCTTCAATATTTTACTGCTACCATCTGACCATAGCACCCGGATAGAATCAATTTTGTCCGTTTGGCCCAAACCAAAATGAAGACGGTCATCAACAGTGGATTGATAGCCTCGCATCGGTGCCAGTTCTTGATAATAGGTTTCATCACCAGAATATACCGTTACTTGAGTTCCAAGGCCTGCGGTATTTATCTTAGCATCTTGCCCGACAAATTTCAAGTTGATAAAGTGGTTTTCCTGTTTTTTTGATTCCGCATTGTTTCGATAGATAAATGCAGGCATATTAACATTGTTCAACACGAGGTCTAGATCGCCATCGTTGTCCAAGTCGCCATAAGCGGAGCCATTCGAAAAGCTAGGGCAGTTGAGCCCCCATTCTTCAGAGGTATTGGTAAAGGTTAAGTCTCCATTGTTTGCGAATGCAAAATTGGGAATGGGATTGGAAGGGATACTATCTATAAGCTGTTTTAGATAACTCCCCCTTTCTTTAAAAAGCCTTGCAGTGGTAATGGGGTCGGCATAAAAATTAAGGTAATCCAAATCGATAAGGTCTTTAAATATGCCATTGGCCACGAACATATCCTTGTTCCCATCATTATCATAGTCGGCAATTAGGGCCCCCCAGCTCCAATCCGTTGCCTCAACACCCGAAAACCGGGAGATTTCGGACATACTGATATGACCTTCCGTATTTGGCGAACCTTGATTTAACTGAAGTACGTTTCTTGGAAACTGACGATGATAACCTGCATTTACGTTGGCGCGATACTTGTTCCAATCCTCAAAAATGGCCTTGGTCTTTAAGCGGGATTCTTCTTTGGGCAACATTTCGGTTACAAATATCTCTGGCCAACCATCGTTATTGATATCTGCCATATCGGCTCCCATAGATCCCAGACTTATCTCGCCAATGATTTCCTCCAAAGACTCTGTAAACGTACCATCACCATTATTGATGTACAGGTAATCTTTTTCGAAGAAATCGTTGGAAACAAAAATATCTTGCCAACCATCTCGGTTGATATCGCCAATAGTAACACCTAGTCCAAAACCGATGGCGCTACCATAAATACCGGCACTTTCGCTCACATCCGTAAACGAGCCACCATCATTTCTATATAGTTTATTGCCCCCATTGGGGTCACGAATCAACCGTTGGTCTTTTTTTAGGGTATAACCTCCCACAGAGCGAATGGAATTGTTCAGCAGGTACATATCCAAGTCACCATCTTTATCATAATCAAAAAAGGCAGTATGTGTGGAAAGACCATAATCGGCAATACCATATTCTTCGGCCTTTTCTTCAAAATTTAAATTGCCGTCTTCATCTGTTCCCTGATTGATAAACAACTCATTGTGTCTATTTTCTCCTTCCGGTTTTCCGGATTTACAGATATAAATATCGAGCCAACCATCGCCATTTACATCGGCAAAACTTACCCCTGTGGACCATACATCTCCTGAATCCAGGCCAGCATCATCGGTAATATCCTCAAATGTCAGATTACCTTGGTTCAGGTACAGTCTATTGCCCACCATGTTTCCCGTAAAGAAAATATCGGGAAGTCCATCTTTGTCCAAGTCACCTATGGCAACACCTCCACCATTGTAAAAGTTTCGGTAGGTGTAGGTATTAAACTCTTCGGTGTATTCCAAATCATTTCTAAAGTCAATTCCAGTTTGTTCAGCAGACAACAGGGAGAAAAGGGTATCATCACCAGTACCGCAATCCAAAGATTCCGATTTCTTTTGACAACTGGCCAACAAGAGTATTACCAAAAAAATTAATCCCCTATACATATGCTACCTCACATCGATTATTACTAAAGAAGAAGAAAAGACACAAAAACTATTTGTGTCTTTTCTTTAAAACTAACTAAAACAAACTAATCTATTAAGAATTAACCCACTAATAACCTGGGTTTTGCTCCAAATTAGGATTACCGTTCCTTGCACCGGTTGGAATCGGGTAAACATTCTTGTTTGGATCTGTGCTGGTTTTCTCCCACCATTGGTTGGTAAACCTATCAAATCGAATCATGACAGTTCTTGCATGACACTCAAAAGCCAACTCTCTTTGGATTTCATCGTAAAGGGCATCTTCGGTCAATGGGTTTATTTCTCCCAAACCAGCTCTTTCCCTTACTTGTCTAACCAATTCGACTGCTTCAGCACTACCATTATCCATTCTCCAAAGTGCTTCGGCACGCATTAAAAGAATACCTGCATATCTATAAACAGGCACATCATTATCCATAGCCAAAGCAATACCGCTTTCAAATTCAAACTTTCCAATTCTAGCTCCAGACTGACTAAAAGCTTTAGGTGTCAACTCATTGATGTATGGAGTAAAAATCAATGGTTCCCCATCTGGATCTGGATTTCCTTGTGAATCAATTTCGATAGCACCGTTGGGATCCATAATTGGTTCTCCCGTAGCGGTGTATTGCTGACCCACTATAAACATATCCTTTCTGGCATCGGTATCCTCAAAAGAGTTATAAAATTCTTCCAATGCTGTAAATCCATTCCAAGGACCATCGGTAAAGTTATATGTGGCCTTGTTTAACGGGTGCAACGTTTTCATATGCATCACCAATGCCTGACCACTTGTTTTGGAATAAGGCACTACCATGATATTTTCACCCGACCCTTGATTTTGGTAGGTGAAATTATCCAAATAAGAAGGCTCCAAGAAATACTGACCACCATCAATGATTTGTTGCGTCAATTGAGCAACTTTTTCCCATTGGGCAGTTCCCGTGTAAGTTTCCGCATTCAAATAAACATTGGCCAAAAGAGCCATTGCCCCCCATTTATTGAATCTTCCGTAGTATTCACCTCCAACCGTCTCTGTCATTGTTGGAATTACTTCTTCCAATTCAGATGTGATAAAATTGAAGACTTCTGCTTTTGGAGTTCTAGAAGGACTCACCTCAGCCCCATTAAATTGGGTAACCAATGGAATATCCCCAAAAAGGTCCATGGCCATAAACAAATACTGGGCACGTAGCACTCTTAATTCGTTTATCGCAGCTTGGGTATCTCCTGAAGTTGCTTCAAACTCCTCGATAAATCTGTTACAATTTGATATACCTCCGAAATATACGGTCCAAGCTGTTTCGATACTACCAAGGTTATTTTCCCACTCGTGTCTGTGCAAACGGGCCCAGATACCACCATCATCCCAGGGTCCAAACTTTGCTGGAGCCGCACTGGTTTCGGTTGATAGTTCTTGAAGGTTAAAATATGCCTCATGATAATCCCTTAATGGCGCATATGCCGTTAAGATCGTTGCCAGCTGAGTATCGGATGTAGTATACTCCGTTTCAGGTGTAAGTTCACTGTACAAAGTGGTCTCCAAATCTGTACAGGAACTGAGCCCCAACAGCGACATGACCACTAACGTCAATTTAGTTGATATTTTTGTGCTTTTCATTACAATAGATTTTTTAAAATGTTACGTTTAGACCCAAACTAACGGTACGAGTCCTAAAATAAGCGGTCCTATCGTCGATTCCAGGAGCAAGTTGGTCACCAAACCAATCGTAGTGAACCTCAGGATCCACACCTGTATAACCAGATATCACGAATAGGTTTTGTCCGGAAACATAGACCCTAAAATCCTTAACCGTATCACTTTTTAAATTGAAATTATATCCCAAAGTCACGTTATCCAATTTAAAGAAATCAGCTTTTTCCACATAGTAACTATTCCAGTTTTCGCCTTCTGTCAACTCTGGTAAATAGTACTTAGTTCTCACTGGGTTATAGTTATTGGAAGCTCTAGGGGATTCGTAGTAAGCCCTGTTGATGTTAACCAAACTATGACCAAATGCACCTCTAAAAGTGGCACTTAAATCAAAGTTCTTGTAGCGAACATTGTTACTCCATGCCAGTTCAAAGTCCGGAAGTCCGTTACCTACAACCACTGCATCATCTTCTTGGGTAATTACACCATCATCATTTTGATCGGTAATAATACGTGTACCATCCTCGGCAAGACCTTCAAATATTGGAGCAACAATCTCTCCAATTGGCTCACCTTCCTCGAGTTTGATTGGGCTAATACCATTTAATCCAGGAGGGCCTAAGTTACCTCTAAATGTTTTTTCAGTTTCACCGTTCAAGGTTACCAATTCTGTATTAAATGTGGAGAAAGTAATCCCTGTGGTATAGTTCAAGTCGCTTTTCTGAACCAAAGCAGCATTTAATGCAATCTCCAATCCATTGGTTTTTAACTCCCCAATGTTTCTAAGTGTCGTATCATAAAAGTTAGGTGGTACTGAAACCGCGATGGGCTGCAAAACGTCTGTAGTATTTCTTGTATACCAATCTATAGATCCGTACAACCTTGAGTCCAAAACACCAAAATCCAAACCGATGTTGGTTTCTGCTTTTTCCTCCCATTTCAGGTCGGGATTTGGGTTTGATGCGAAGTTAACCCCTTGCAGGTATCTGGAATTATTAAAGAAAACCCTGTTACCTCTTGATAAACGAGTTCTATACTCGTAGTTCTGGGTAGGAAGGTTACCGGTAACACCATAACCAGCACGCAACTTAAGTGTACTAAAAGGTGTGTCCAATACTTCAGCAATATCCAATCCACCACTTACCGCATAGAAGTTACCCCATTTTTCATTGTCACCAAATTTGGAAGAACCTTCTCGTCTTAATGAGGCACTAACAAAATATTTGTCGTCCCAGTTCAGCATAACCCTTCCGAAGTAAGAAATCAATCGAGACTCTTCCTTCTGGCTATTCATACCCATCAATGCATCGTTACCTGTGGCTGTACCAAGCCCTAGCTCCAATGCATTATAATATAGGTCATCCGTGATAAAGTTGGTATTGAATGCATCAAAATTGGTAAACGTGAATTCTTGCCAAGAATATCCTCCAAGCACACTCAATTTAAGGTCCCCAAAATATTTTTCATAATTCGCTGTCAATTCAAACAACTCGTTCTCACGGTCCTCAGCAAATTTGGTAGCCCTACCTCCTTGACCTGAGGCCGAAGCAAATCTCATTAAAGAACCGAAGTATTGCGACCGTTGATCACTCTCATGTTGCAAAGAGTAAAAACCGGCTATGTTTAGATTATCAGTAAGTTTATAATCTGCCTTAACGGTACCCAACAACGTCGTAAAAATTCCATCGTCCGTTGTCTCCTGTGTAATGGCATAAGGGTTGTGATATTCTGGAGTGTTTGGTTCCCAATATCCATTGGCAGGGTCGTTATCTATATATATCGGAGCGGTAGGGTCTGCAATAATTGCAAATCGTTGCGCTTCGTATGGGACAAATTTTGCCTTCCTTTTGGTCAAAGCCCCATTTATCGTCAAGGTCAGTTTGTCGTTCAAAGCACGCTGAACCAAATTAAATCGCATGTTGAACTGATTAAAACCACTGCCCAACGCCACACCTTCTACATCCCTGTAGTTAATGGAAGCCCTGTAGTTCCCGCTTTTCATACCATTGGAAACTGCTAAGTTATGCACATTGGTCACCCCTGTTCTTGTAACAAGGTCCAACCAATCGGTTTCGTAACCATTATCGATACCACCTGCTTCGATATATTGTTCCGGCGTGGAATTCTGCACAAACTTGGCCACACTTTCCATAGCCAAATAAGTATTGTATTCTATACGAGCGTTATCAACTCCACGTGTTTTTTTAGTGGTCACCAAAATAACCCCTGACGCACCACGCGTACCGTAAATAGCTGCTGCAGAACCATCCTTCAATACTTCAATCGATTCAATATCGTTAGGGTCTATACTTTGTAAAGAACCTCCTAAAACTCCATCGATAACCACCAATGGCTGGGAGTTTGCACCAAAAGTGGACAAACCTCTCAATCGAATATTGAATCCAGCATTTGGGTCACCACCAGGTCTAGCAATAGAAAGTCCAGCCACCTTACCTTGAAGCAACTCAGCTGGATTATTAATATTCCCTGTGTTAAAATCTTTGGTATCCACACTAGCTACCGCACTGGTAATCTCCCGGCGCTCAACCGTACCGTAACCAATCCCAGTAATGGTCACCTCATCCAATTGGGTGAAATCTTCGGTAAGTGAGACATCAATGGTGGTTTGACCACCTACTTGAATCTCCTTGGACTTAAATCCCACGTAAGAGAATACAAGTACATCTTCGCCGCTGACTTCGATTGAATAGATACCGTCAAAATCAGTTACTGCTCCTACACTTTTTCCTTTTACAATAACATTGGCCCCTGGAATCGGTGTTCCTGTGGCCTCGTCTGTTACTGTACCTGAAACTGTTTTTGCATCTTGGGCCTGCATCTGCAAGCCAAGAAAAAATGCGAAGACCGCAAGCACCCGGAACATTTTAGGAACTCGCAACTTCACAGTTGATAGTTGTTTGTTTTTCAGCATTTTGTTTAGTTTATGTTACATTATAAGTGTGCTTTTCACACCTTAAAGGAAACAAATTAAATTAAGATTTGCAAACATTTCGTTAAAAAAATGTATTTTTAACACTTAAAGGGTGCGAAAAACATACACAACTGCCTAATCCACTCTAAGCCTACATTTTAGCAACATGAAAACCAACAATAGCGCTCCAGTTGATGATGACATAAACATGCAGCTCAATTATTATCAAAGAGAGGATCAAGTCCTTTTGGCGGTTGACTGTATAATCTTCGGTTTTGACAAAAAGAATCTTAAGGTATTGCTCATCAAAAGAAATTTTGAGCCGGAAAAGGGCAAGTGGTCCCTTATAGGTGGGTTTTTAAAAAAGAATGAGAATCTGGATGAAGCAGCAGTTCGTGTTCTGAATACCTTAACAGGCCTAAGCAATGTTTACATGGAACAACTATACACCTATAGTAAGGTAGATAGGGACCCCGGGCAACGTACCATCTCTGTTGCATATTACGCACTGATCAACGTGGATTCACACCAGTTTGATGGTATTCAAATAGATTCCGCCAAGTGGTTTAAACTAAAGGAGGCTCCCAATTTAATTTTCGACCACAACGAGATGATAGAAAAAGCAATGGCGCGACTGCGAAGAAGGGCAATGACCAAACCCATTGGTTTTGAACTGCTCCCCGATAAGTTTACCATGCGTCAATTACAAAATCTATACGAATCCATTCTGGGTAAAAAGTTGGATAAACGAAATTTTATAAATAAAATCAATTCACTGGATGTTCTCATCAAACTTGATGAAAAAGATATGACGGCTTCAAAAAAAGGGGCTTACTTCTATGTCTTTGATAAGGACAAATACGAGAAGAAAGTTCAGGAGGAAGGTTTTAGCTTTAAACTTTAATCGGTCAGGAAAACTACACTTGACCAAAAACTGAACATCGCCTAAATCTTTGATACCTTAATATATATAACAAGTAAAGATAAAGTATCGACCAAGGGAACCTGTATCATCAATACTCTGTTGGCTTTTTTATAGATACTGGAAGGACTCCACTTCCTCTACTTCTCAAACAAACACTTCTTTTTAGTGTTGTTTGAACACTTATTTAAGGTAATTATTTGGTTTAGAGGAAAATCTTTCGTTAATTTATAAATGTAAAATTTACACATTTAATAGGCAAGATTCCAAAAACAAGAAAATATCCTCTTGGTTTTAAACAGTTTAGATTGTCGCCTTTAATTACAAAAACAACTAGCAAACTACATATTGTTCGGATTACTCGGTCCAATCAAAATCTTGCGATTTAGAAACAACTAACAAAAATGCACATGAAAAAAACTATCATCTTTACGCTATTATTGGCATGGGTCATGCCCACGATTATTTATTCCCAGAATAAGAACAAAATCGGTTTTTTAGAAAAGCCAGTACAAGTATCTTCAGTAAATGATATCGAGGGATTCTTTGGTGATCGCATCTCCCTTAACCGCGAGGTTTATCTCAAAGACTTCCCTATTGATGAATATGTGGATTTCGTTGTTGCCAGACAACATACGGATTGGAACTGGACCAAAGCCGAACAACACGGAAAATGGGTGGAATCAGCGTACTTGTCCGCCATACAAAGTGGTGATGAGGAGTTACTATCCAAAGCCAAAGCAGTATTGAAACGTATTATAGATTCTCAAGAAGAAGAAGGATATGTAGGCGCCACGGCCAAGAGCTATAGAACCGATGAACGACCTGTAAGAGGTATGGATGCTTATGAATTGTACTTCGTCTTCCATGCATTTCTAACGGTTTATGAAGAAACAAACAACAAAGACGCCCTGGTAGCTGCCGAAAAACTTGCGGATTATTACCTTAAATATTTTGGACCCGGAAAACTGGAGTTTTGGCCATCAGATTTAAGGTATCCAGAAAACAAAAACAAAGAAGTTGCAGGAACATCCGACTTTGCTGGACATAGTGTGCATTATTCTTGGGAAGGCACTTTACTTTGTGACCCCATTGCAAGACTTTACGAACTCACCGGGAAAAAGAAGTATTTGGATTGGAGCCAATGGCTGGTAAACAATATTGATAAATGGAGCGGTTGGGATTCCTTTTCCAGATTGGATTCAGTGGCAGATGGAACCCTGGGTGTAGATGAGCTTCAACCTTATGTGCATTCCCATACTTTTCACATGAACTTTATGGGGTTCCTACGTCTATATCAAATTACCGGTGACGAATCACTTTTGAGAAAAGTAGTTGGGGCATGGAACGATATTCGGGAACGTCAAATGTACATCACAGGCGGAGTAAGTGTAGCGGAACATTATGAATACAATTACGTAAAACCGCTTACTGGAAATGTGGTTGAAACCTGTGCCACCATGTCTTGGATGCAGTTGACACAGTTACTATTACAATTAACGGGAGATACCAAATACGGTGATGCTATTGAGCGTTTAATGATCAACCATGTTTTTGCTGCCCAGGACTGTGAGGGAGGTGTCTGCAAATACCATACTGCACCCAATGGGGACAAACCTAGTGGTGCGCACGGATTTTTCCATGGACCTGACTGTTGCACGGCGAGTGGCCATAGAATAATTTCGTTATTGCCCACATTTTTATTTGCCGAAAAAGGAAATGAGTTTTTCATAAATCAATATATCCCTTCCAATTATGCCGGTAGCGATTTGAGTTTTGATGTGGAAGGCAATTATCCGGAATCAGAAAATTTCTCGATTCGTATTACTTCGGCCAAAAAGGTTAAAAAAACCCTCAATTTAAGAATTCCAGCATGGTGCAGCTCTCCTGAGGTCAGTGTTAATGGGGAAGCCTTAAAAGATGTAAAACCGGGGAGCTATCTCAAAATATCCCGCAGATGGTCCCAAGGAGACAAAATAGACATTACTTTTCCTATGGAGACACAATGGGTTAAAAGAGAAAATCACAGTAATTATGTCACTTCCCGTTTGCCTGGCGGCGAAATCATGTATAAAGAGGAAGAAACAGATCAAGTTCCCTACACATTTGTTAGAGGACCAATTGTTTATTCCCTTGACATGGTATGGAACAAACAGGTAAACAACGACGATGTGAAAATAGATGAGGATATTCGCATAGATATTTCGGCAGAACCTTCAATGGTGGAGAAAAATCCATTCCAGAATATCTTGGGACCTGTTTACAAAACAAAAGCATTATATAAAGGAAGTGAAACCGATGTCTTCCTCACCCCATTCACCAATATTGGACAATGGTATAGACCCGGTGAGCAAAAGCCACAGAAATCTGCTGAAGCATTTACTTATGGCATTTGGTTATTTAATGAGGCAGAGTAATATCACTATTTATAAATTAATGTAATGCATTTTATTCCATTGAATTTCTTTGTTGGTCATTCTTTAAAGGGATGTGACACCAACCTAGCATTGGGCAAAAGTTCTCTCTTTTTTGAGATTCTTGCCCTACCAATGGAATAAAATGTACTTTTTACCACATTGATTTGATGGATATTTGCTTATAAAAATTAGTTTTTGGATTTTAGCACTAATTAGAAGATCATTGATTTGGAAGTATTAGAAGACCCGAACATGCAACTCAACTATTATCAAAAAGAAGACCAAGTACTATTAGCGGTCGACTGCATAATTTTTGGGTTTGATAAAGAGAAACTCAAGATTTTATTAATCAAAAGAAACTTCGACCCCGAGAAAGGGAAGTGGTCATTGATTGGTGGATTCCTCAAAAAAACGGAAGATCTTGACCAAGCTGCAGAAAGAGTTTTAGAAACTTTGACAGGGCTTAACGATATTTACCTAGAACAACTCCACACCTACAGTAAAATTGATAGGGATCCAGGGCAACGCACCATTTCCGTGGCTTATTACGCTTTAATCGATGTAGATAGTCACCAATTTGACGGAATACAGATAGATTCTGCCCATTGGTTTGATATAAAGGATGCGCCAAACCTGATTTTTGACCATAATGAAATGATAGAAAAGGCCAAAGCCCGTTTAAAAAGGCGTGCCTTAACCAAACCCATTGGATTTGAATTGCTCCCGGAAAAATTTACCATGCGACAGCTTCAAAATCTATATGAGTGCATTCTTGATAAAAAATTGGATAAGCGAAACTTCATCAACAAAATAAACTCTTTGGACATTCTGGTAAAACTCGATGAAAAGGACATGAGTGTTTCCAGAAAAGGAGCTTATCTCTACGTTTTCGATAAGGATAAGTACGAGAAAAAGGTTCAGGAAGACGGGTTTATTTTCAAAATATGATGTGACAACATGCCTTTATGGTTTTGTTGCCTGCATCAACTTTTTGATTTCCACTTTATTTAAAGCATAATCGTACATTTGTACGGAGGCTAAGTAGCCTGAGTAATTCTCCCCAACATCGGAAGCTCCTATTCGGATTTTGGCATTTTCAATTTGAGAAGCCAATACCATGTTTTGGGAATTGTCCAATTTCCCGTCCACATATACTTTTTCCACTACCCCATCAAAAGTCAACACAATATGGTGCCATTCATTGGCCGATGGAAGATTGTTGTACTTCATATCAAAATGACCATCCAAATGCGCTGCAGCTCCATAATTGCCACTATTAAAATGCAATGCATTGTAAGAATTGGCCAAATTGAACCTAAACCTATCACACCAAGAAACAAGACACTCTCCCTCTTTGGATATTTCTGGATTTTTCACCCAAGTAGCAACAGTAAAAGAACCATTCCACTCCAAACTTTTTGGAACTGGCACATCCATAACAAGAGCACCTTTGGTAAAATTAAATGCCCGTACTCCTTTATCATCCTTCTCTAGCGTCACCTCTCCTTCTTGAAGAAAATTTCCACCTATATCCCCTTTATTGGACAGACTTGTACCTTGCGCTCCTTGGGAATAATCACTTGCGTCAATGCTGACCAATTTGCTGCGGGAACTTTTAATCCCGGGACCTTCTTCCGAGGGATTTCCTCGGAGATTCAAAGGGATATCAAATAAGGCACCGAATACCTGTATATTCCAAACGGCGGCATACAAACCTGTTTTTTCCGTACCCAAAACGGTAAGTTTCAAGTAGCGTGCATCTACATCATTATCATCAATCATAGGACTCCCTGCTACCCTATTACTGTAACGGTCTGCATAAATCTCCCAATCTTGTCCATCTCTGGAATATTCCAATTTGTATTGATAGTAATACCCTGCAAACTCAAATTGGGTCATCACCCTTTTTATATTTGTCACTTTACCCAAATCAACAGTCAAATGTTGTGGGAACGTATTGTCACCTGCTTTCCACATTGTAGCATTGTGGTCATCAATGGCAAGAGACGGTTCATACTTATAATCATACTCGAGCGATTGCAAATGGTAAAAAGAAGAAGCGGTTGCTTTTGCTCCCAATGCTAAATTTGGGGGCACATCGGATTTCAACAGATCTTGAAGGCTGTTTCCTCCCGGCACAACTTTCTGTAAGGTGGAATCGTTCTCAAAAACCAATTCATCAACACTTACTTGGCGGGAGAGACCACCCCTTGTCATAGGGTAATCATGTTTATGATAGACAATGTAATAACGTCCATTTTCTTCCAACACAGAATGATGCCCGGGTCCATGCACCGTTTCATCGTCATTCGTTGTTAAAACAGCATTGTTCGCGCCCGGGGTGAAAGGACCATAAGGGCTATCTGAATATGAATATCTAACATTATAGGTTTCATCATGACAGGAACCTCCAGAGTACATGAAAATGTACTTATCCCCCTTTTTCATCATGTAGGCTGCCTCAAAAGGTTCTGGTGTTTCTTCCAAAGGAATGTTTTCCGGATTTTTGATGTTCGCCATACTTTCACTATCCAACTCTCCCACGGCATACCCACCATTGTAGTGGACCCAAGTTCCCCAATAGGCATAAATTCTTCCATCATCATCCTTGAAAAACTGGGCGTCCAGAGAAGGAAACCCTTCCCTCGGATAATTGTGTGCAATTACAGGAGTATCATCCTTATTCAATTTTTCCCATGGACCAACAGGAGTATCGGAAACATATCCATAAATATTACATCCAGCCTGACAGTTACCAAAATACAGATAGTATCTTCCATCTTCTCCTTCAATAATATCCGGTGCCCAAAAATTTCTCAGATTAACGGATTCCAATGAAGGAACCTCCATGGTATAATTGTACCAATACTTAAAATCTTTGCTGTACCAAACCGTGGGAACTCCAGATGCCAACATTTCATTATCCGTTGTGGCGTAGATATAGTAGGTATCCCCAAACTTTTTGATGGTAGGGTCTGCAAAGTATCCAGGAAGGATCGGGTTCACATCCGCGATAGGCAACTGTACCTTCTTTTCTTGACCAAAAACATGGCCAAAAAACAAAATCAGTAAAAATATGTTCAGTATCCTATTGCCCATTCCAAAGGTTGATTCTCTTGATTTTTAAAGTTTGATGACAGTTTCTTTTTTACCCAGTTCAATTTGATAAGCACCCCTCACTTTTTGGTAGGGTAGTTCAACCTCTCCATCAATTCGTAAATAAGCGTTAGGTACATGTGATGTTTTACTACCCAATGTAAGCGTCACTTCCTCGGTTTGCTCATTATATGTTACTTTTTCAAACTTGCCCGCATCCAATGTGAGCCATAATTTTTTTGGAGCAATAAACACTTTGGATTTCGCCGCTGTGGTCAGTTCCATTTCAACTATATTGCCTTTTTGAGTCAGGTTGCCTCCAAAAGCAAGCCAGCCCATATCCTCATCCTGTACAAGATAGGAAGAGGAGTTTACGGCATAGCCATAAAAACCAGAGCCATAATCCCCGGAAATTCCATCGATTTTTAAAGTGGAAGGGTACGAGTGAAACGCTGCAGGGCCAAAACCATCTTGAGTAATATTGGAAATTCCACCCAAAAGACCTCCATAACCGACTTTCAATAGATACAGATCATCCGGGTTTTTTCTGAAATGGCTCAACACCGGAATGGCATTCAACGATGACCCGTAATGGTGGATTTGACGTTCCACCCTAGATGTCTCCCCAGCTTTTCCTCCGTATAAGAAGTCCCAGTATCTTCTGGCATTTCCGTTATACCCCCAATGCGGCATCGTTGGCATGTAGGCCAATATGGCATTTAGGGTAATATAGGCCTTTCTGTCGTACCCGAAATAACTGGACCACATATATACTTCTTCCTGCCCCGTGGAATCCCAAGGCATTTCGCTTCCAAAAGGATAATCCAACGCTCTCCAATGGTTCGCCCTTTCCTTCATCCGCTCTTCCAAGTCCGTGGCCATATTTGTAAGCCCTTCATTTTTTAAATCTTCAAGAATAAAAAGGAAGACAGAACCCTCCATCTGCCCAAATTGAGCATAATACGGTGCCTTTTCCACCATGGCCACACTGGCATGATATGCGTTTTCCAAGTACCAGTCCCAAGACCTATTGTCCACAAGCCCTTCATGGTAACGAGACAAACGGTACATTACCCAATAAGCAGCAGCTACGTGTGGGTAATTATAAGACCTTCCTGGGTCGTTGGCATGTTTATGATCCCACGCAGCCCAAGTGTTGTAGTTGACTTTATCACTGTAGGTTCCTTTGGGCAAAGAGTCTGGCTCATAGTAGAACAAACTCTTCTTAACTCCATATTTATTGGGACCATCATTGTACTGTATTCCTCCCCACAGAGTTTCATCAATAAACCCTTGTATTTTTTTGATTTCTTCCTTATCAGGTTGCACCAATTGTTTCATCACCGCAGCCAACCAACTTCCTGCTCCGCCTTCATCACTTAATCCACTAATCCAAACCCTTCCATCCTGTACTACTTGTTCTTTTTTATCATAATCGTAGCTAATGGCCGAAGGATTACGTCCAAACGGATCGTTTGGGTCATCAAACCATTGTTCTGTGGTCAAGAAATGTCCAAAATCCTTGATGACATCAGCTTCAGGTTTAATGATTTTGTAGTTAATGGTTTGTTCAACACCATCATTATAAGTTATTGTAAGTCTTGCTCTACCCCATTTTTCACCTTGGACTAGGTATTTTTTCTTTCCAGAAGCAGTAGCACGCTCTTCCTCAACCTTTAAAGCACCTTTAGGCTCTATATTTATTGAAGCAATGTCGTTTTTGTAGTCAACAAACAATTGCCCCTCCACATCTTGAGGCAATACATAGCCAGGCACCCCAACAGCCACAGGACGCTCTTCCTTCACCAAGGTTTCTTGAATATTGGTGATTCCCTCGGAAAGTACGAACTTCAAAGAAAAGCTTTTTGCTTCTCCAGGTTCAAGTACGAGCGATGTTGGTTTGTTCCATTGTTCCACACCTTTCCATTCTTGCTCAGCATATGCCTTGGAATGTGCCATCCATTCGTGGAAACCTTCAAAGACAATGCTCTTGGGTGTCGGGTCGTCCAACAAAGGTCTGTAAGCCTCAAAAGCCATGTTTTCTTTTGGCAACACCAATAGCGCTGGCCCTCTTCCACTCAATCTTTTTACTTCAAGATAACCGGCATCATTTCCTATGTAAGGATCAAAAAACACATTTTGTGCATGGGTCTCTACCAGAGATTTACCTTCCAAAATATTATTGAAAATCATGGGAACACCCAACGCACCAATCTCCACAGGCCTATTTTGTTTGTTGGTAATTTCGAAACGCATCACCAATTGATCATTGTCCAACTCGTAATAACGTTTTACCGAAACGGGAATATCACTGGGCAATGTATTGGCCAAATTGGCTGCCGCCAAAACATTTCCATCGGTTTCCAAAGCAGTAACTTTTGCTCTTGAGGTAGCGGTGGAATAATCTTTCCAGATTCCATTGGCATCCTTTATCCTGAGGTTAATATCCCCTAAATGATAAAGACTGTCCTTGTCCCTGATCTCCAATCGCTCCCCCGGAGTGAAATCGAAATAGGGTTCGCTATTCGGCCTAAGAGCCGCAACTGTTTGCGATGCCTTAACCAGTTTTAGTTGAAAATCCGGGGTACTAAACTTTTGATAGACATCGGCTATACCCAAGGTCGATTCTCTTTGTTCCACCCTGCTCCAATAGGTTTGTTGTGCTTTTATGGTTGATATGGCCACAAAACAGAATACCGAGACCATCCAATACTTTACATGCTTCATTTTCGTGCTAGTTTGGTTTTAAATGAGAAATGCCCAGAAGAGATTTCCCAAATCATTAAAATAATCTGTACGTTCCTACTTGAACTCTGTCGAGAACTCCCACTTGGTTTTATAGTTCTTCTTTAAGGGAAGCTCTTGTAATAAAGCGCGCAACATTTCCACCGGCATCCTGCCCTCTTGCATTACACGATCATGGAACTGCTTCTCTGTCCACCCTTTGTCCAACATTTCGTTTCTAAGGGCGTAAAATTGCAAGCCCCCCATCATATAGGCCAATTGATACAATGGCGGATAGTTGGTTGTGAAGGAACGTCTTACCTCAGCTTCCGCATTGGCATATTCGTGTCCTACCTCATCAACCAAAAGGTCTATACATTCCTGTGGGGTCATTTCACCTAAATGGAACTTGAGCGAAAAGATGATTCGTGCACATCGGTGGATTCTCCAAAAGAGCATTCCCATTTTTTGTTCTGGAGTCTGGGGAAAGTCTTTGTTCCATAAAATAATTTCCCAATACAATGCCCATCCTTCTGTCCAAAAAGGATTGTAAAAAGGTCTTCTGTAGCTCTTATGACGACTGGTCATGAAATACTGTAAATTGTGACCTGGAAGTAATTCGTGCTGTACCGTGGGAAATGAGAAATTTGGGTTATTTCCCCGCATACTCATTAGCTTGTCGTTATGGTCCATCTCCATGGTAGGATAAGAAATGATAATATCCCTACCTCCCAAAAAGAAGGGATTCACCTTTTGTCTTTCCGGACTCATCATTTTCATGCCCCAGGTTTCCTTGGCCAAATCCGGTAACGTAATCAAATCCCTTTCTTCAACAAATTCAACCGATTTTGAATACAAGTCCATAATGGCCTGCGGCTGCTCTCCAGCTGGAACATAGGTGTTTTTAACATGCTCCAATGCTTTTTTCCAATCATCGCCATAGCCCAATTCGCGAGATGCTTTTATCATTTCGTTTTTGCACCATTCAAATTGTTCTTCTGCGGTTTTTATAAGTTCTTCCGGGGTGTAAGGAATAAAAGCCATGGCCAAGCTTTCATTTAGGGCATCCTCTCCAATAGGCTTACCAATGATACCGCTACCATCGTCCTTAACACTGCCTTCCGAATAGTTTTCTTTTAGAAAGTCAGCATAGGCCGTCAACTTCTCGTTAAGCTTTTCATAGGGTTTTTCAACCCACCATGTAAAGTCTGGGTCATAACCAAAGTAAAAATTGTAAGCTTCCTCCAATCCCTTTTGAAATGAAAGCACCACATCCGAAGCTTTATCTGCCGTTTGCCAATCTTTGAAAGGCTTGGCTTTCCAAGACTCCATTTCCGAACCAATAACATCACTTGCATCTTGAAAGACTTGTGCCAATTGTTTGGCATCTGGTTTTTTACCTCTTCTTCTATTTTCGATAAAAGGAAAGATGTCCTTGGCAAAGTTGCTTACTTCACTAACTTCTTTAAAAGAATCATAATCTTGGTTTAAAAAATATTCCCCTTTGGTCACTAGGTTTTTCAATAGGATGTAGTCCACCTTACCCTGCTGCGATAATGATGCAAAATCAACATCTGCCATCTTCTTTTTCCAATCGGAATAAAATGTAGAGAATCTTTGATAGTATTCTTCCGATTCATCAACAATGTACGTACGGTTCAATGCCCAGTTATCCGCTTCGAACTCGGTTACAAGGTCGGCCAACTTGCTCGTTTGCGCCGTCGCTAAAGAGCCTACCATGGCTACTACTATAATTCCTATTCTTTTTAAACCCATATTGGTGATTTTAGTTGATTGCTTTACTACCTAAAGGTAGTGAATGGTTTTTTCAATGTTTTTTATTTGACGCTGATTGACATTTATTCCAAGGTAACATCCAAATACACTGAATGACGCCCATACGTTTCGTAGAATGGCTTAAATAGTACGCCATCGATGGTAAATTGTAAAGTTTCGGGATTCCCTTGAATGGATTTACCAATGTCTTCAGCATCCAGAGTGACCTTGCGCCAATCGTTTCGCGGCTCAGTTTCTTGGGCCACCAATAGCACGGGACCGTAAAAAATACTTGCGATATTTTGCTGGTCCATTACGGGATTCAAATGGAATTGGAAAGGCATTTCTATACCAACAACATCACCATCCTTCCATTTGCGACTTAGCGTAAGATAGGTGCCCGGCTCGGCCTTCACTTTTTCAGTTTTCCCATTTATTTTGACGAAAAACCCTTTGGTTGCCCACTGAGGCACTCGGATATTCAAATCAAATTTTCCCTTACCCTTTATTGTCAATTGCGTATTATCTTCTTTTGGAAAAGCTGTTTTCTGTTCAACGGTGATATTCTTCTCGGTCCACTCCAATGTTGAAGGAACAAATAAATTCACATAGAGTGCGCTATTGTCTTGATTTTTGAAATAAATCGAGTTCTGCAGTTTAGTGCTACTTTCCAAAGCAGTACCGTTACAACAGGTAAAGCCGGTCATGTCAGAATTTCCAAACCTCTTGACCGAACCGGGTCGCAATGGCACATGATACGTATTGGCAGGGCTATCCTCTGCCACCGAAGCAAGAATATGGTTATACAATCCACGCTCGTAATAATCCATTAATTCGGTACGTTGGTCAAAAAGGAATAGGTTTTTGGTGAGTTTTAGCATGTTATAGGTAGCACATGTTTCATTTTGTCCTCCTGATGAAAATCCATTTTCGTACAACGTAGCCGGTTGACTGATAAAACATTCCGCATTTGTGGGGTTTCTTGCTCCTGCCACTCCACCTATGCTGTACATGTAATCATTTTTTGCTTTGTACCAGAAATTATCGGCCACTTGGTAATATTCTGGTAATGCAGAATCACGGTATATTTCCAACGCGCCCATTATTTGGGGTATATGCTGATTGGCATGCAGACCTCGGAAAGTATCCACGTTTTTCGCTAACCCATGGGAATGTTCCGCATCACCAAAGAACATTTTGATATTGTCGAACAACTGTGCCACTTTAAGATATCTTGGTTCGTCGGTAATCCTGTCCAAACGGGCCATGGCTTCGTTCATTCCACCAAATTCTCCCGCAATATAAGTGTTCCACATACTGATGAGTGTGTCGGTAGGTACTTGGCTCAGTCTTGCATACACCCAGTCACCCATTCCTTTGGCAATCTCAAGGGCTTTCTTATTACCACTGACCTCATAAATATCCATTAAGCCGGCCAGAATTTTGTGCAAAGTGTAATATGGAGCCCATACTTGCGTAGGCTGTGTTCCATAGGTAGCTCCTTTTTCCAACATAATGAACTGGTCCGGTGGGTAGGCGCTTATAAAACCTTCACCCCAATTCCAGTAATCCGTGCGAATACCATTTTCGCTCAAATCGGAATCAAAAGTTGATTTACCTGGACCCGGAGGAACCGCTGTTGGGTCTGCTTCATACGCTCCACCCGATTCGGCCGGGCGGCCAGACATTTGGGAAAGTTGATACAAAACTTCCACCATATAATCCATTTTTTCGGAAAAATTGGCTTGCAATTCCCTGTCGTAGCCTGTACTTGCATATGCTTGGGCAATTGCCGTTAAATAATGCCCCGTAGCATGTCCCCTAAGTTTTGTTTCCTGACTGTCCCAAACTCCCAAGGGTTGAGCTCCTTCGGGCTGTTTTTGCCCAAAAGCATTTCGGAACATGTACAAAAAGGAATCCGGATTGGTTTGGGCCAATGTATTTATGAACTTGTCCCGGTTTTCAATAAATTTTGTTTGATTTCCATGAGCATCAGCATCCAAAGAAACTTGGTCCAAACCAAATACATCCAGTTTAAGGCTCGGTGTTCCTGATTTTTTATTTGCAACGACAGTTACTTTTGCCTTGGGCTGAAAATCAGTCCCCGCAACTCGACCTGTGACCATATAATCTCCAGGTTGTGAAACTTCGGCATTATCTTTTGGAGCTGGCCATAACACCCTCACTTTTGGACCTTGGATGCCATTGCGATACTTTCCTTTAATAAACCTCGGCAATCTAGGTAAAAAACCAACTGTGGTTTCCACCTCGACATCGGATACGCCCATCAAATATTCATTGTATAATTGCGGGGTATTTGAAGCAAATTTTGGAAGGTCATCTTCCGGTTTCTCTCTTTTTACCACTTCATCGCCTCCTCTTAAAGCTATGTAACGAATTCTTGCTACTTGCTTTTCACTCAATGGAATTCTGTATAATCTAAAATCGTGAATCCTAGCACTGAGGTATGGGTTTCCAGAGGTAATCGACCTCCCTATATAGAGTAGGTTTTCGTGGGTGAAAATTTCACCCAATTGCATCTCCATATTTTCTACCGTACCTACTTGCTCCCCATCAATCAATAGATTAATGGATTTTGATGGAATATCGAAAACCAAGGCGAGATGAACCCATTGGTCGGCTTCAATTTTTAAATCCGGCAAAAGCACTTCATATGTTTTATTGCCATCTTTAATAACCTGAACCTGAAAACCCTCTTGTTCCGAGTTACCAGCTGGAGCTAAGAAAAAATGTGTTCGCCCATCCTTTCCAAAATCAAAAAGTGTTTGACCTGGTTGCAAGGATTTAAAATTCACCCAAGTTGTGATGCTCATGGATTCTTCACCCTCCAAGGATTCACCAGGAATGGAAACATAGGATTTATCCTCTGCGGACAAGCTAAGTACTTTGCCAAACGTTTCATCCTCTTCAAACCTAGTATCGGCCCCATAAACTCTCCCATGAAGATTGTTTCTGGACCAATCCTTGGCATCCCCATCAAATATATACCGGGAAATCATCCCTGTTTCACCAATCCCATCCAATATTTGGTTTCCGCTTTGTGCTTGCACATGGTATGCTCCACAAGCCAAAAACAATAGTAATGTACCAATGAACAACTTACTTATTCTCATAATTATTCGTTTACTCCAATATTTATACTAACCTCTGGTTCTTTGTTTATTTTAATTATCCAAATCGTAGATTTCTTCCCAAGAAGGTGGGTCAACATCCAATAGATGTTTTACAAAAAAATCTTTGCGTTTTCTTTCTCCAAAATCCCCTCCTGAAGAGTGTCCCATACCGGGAATGGTGACCAACTCAAAATCCTTATTTGCCTTGATCAGGGCATTTGCAAATTGCATGGTGCTTGCCGGGTCCACATTATCATCCACTTCACCCAGAATCAACATTAAATCCCCTCCCATTTGATGGGCATTCTCCACATTGGAACACTCGGCGTAATGAGGACCGACAGGGTAACCCATAAATTGTTCGTTCCACCAAATTTTATCCATTCTGTTGTCGTGACAACCACATGAAGATACTGCGACATCATAAAAATCCGAATTAAAGACCAATGCAGCGGCTGCATTTTGCCCTCCCGCAGAAGTACCAAAAATTCCAACCTTTTCGGCATTCATGTAAGGGTATTTTTTTGCTGCTTCCTTTATCCACAGTTTTCGGTCGGGGAAGCCACCGTCTTTAAGATTTTTCCAACATACATCGTGAAATGCCTTGGAACGATTGGAAGTTCCCATACCATCAATCTGCACCACAATAAAGCCCAACTCGGCTAAAGAGGACATTGACCAATAATAGGACCTGAAGTCTTTAGGAACAAAGGAACTATGGGGACCAGCATAAATATATTCAACGACTGGATAGGTTTTGTTAGGGTCGAAAGTAGTTGGCCTGATAATGACACCCCATATATCGGTTATGCCATCACGTCCTTTGGCCGTAAATACTTCGGGAGCTATCCATCCCTCGTTTTGTAAAGCGGAATGGTCTGCCCTTTGCAATTGCATCAACTCCTTTGCATTTTTTGATGACTTTAAAACGGTTACTGGTGGTGCATCAACTCTGGAATACTGATCAACGTAATATGCGTAATCTTCCGAAAAAGCAACTTTATGGTTTCCATTTTCCTTAGTGAACCGAGTAAAATTTTTACCATTGAAATCCACTTTGAAATAGTGTAGGAAATACGGGTCCTGATTCTTATCCATTCCACTTGCTGCGAAATACACCTCCCTATTTTCCTCGTCTACATGAATAACCTGACGTACCACCCACTCCCCAGAAGTAAGTTGTTTTTTGACCTTACCGGTTTCTCCATCATATAAATAAATATGATTCCAGCCATCGCGCTCGGAGGTCCAAATTATTTCATTGCCATCAGCAACATCGTAACGATATTTTTTACTGCTATAGTCGATGAATGTTTTACTGGTTTCGTTCACCAATACTTTTACCTCGCCGGTTTTGGCATCTACCGCTATCACTTTGTACGCTTGATGGCCCCTTTGATTGTATTCAAAAGTAAAAGCCCGACTATCTTCCCTCCATTCAATTCTGTTCAGGCCAAATTGATGACCAAACTCCTCGGTAGGGATTTGGATGTGCCTTTTCGTATCTACCAAGAACAATTGCGGACTTCTAAAAGGAAGCTCGTCCCCAGGTTTCAAGTAATCCCTTGATTGAAGCTTGGGCTGAAACTGGTCCTCGGGACTGGATTCGACAAAATATATTTTTCGTTCATCCCCAGGACGCACCTTATAAGCCATTATCTTTTTACCGTCTGGAGACCATTTGATATAGGTGGAGTAGAAAAATCCAGGGGCTCCATCATAACTCAATTGTATCTCCTCTTCCTCCTTATTGTCTTTAATATATAGGTTGTGATTTTTGATATAGGCCTTCATTGTAGAATCTGGCGACATAACTGGAGGATTCTTTGTTTCATCGAACCTACTTCCCCAATAACCCCAATCCCTATTCTTTTTAGACTCCAGGGTATCTATAATCGTCAAACTATTTAACTTCTGCCGATACGAAACCTTGGTGTTTTCAAAAACAAATTTTATCTCATCCAAAGTTTCATCGAACTCCAAATCACTGATATCAAGATGATTTGAATCTATATTTTTTTCAAATTTTTTGGACAACAGTTCGGCTAAGACAGCATGGTCAAAACACCTTTTTTGGGTCCTTTTCACCGGATCCACCCACAAATACTCTTTTCCTTCCGAAGTATTGTTCACGTACCACATCAAATCATAATCCAACCAGTTAAACGTTGAAGGCGAGTTGACCACCTTATCCCGGAACAGGGAATCTAAAGCGATTGCTTTTTTATATTCCTCTAAAGTTCCTTGGGCAAAGGATGTTCCAAATGTTGTAAGTATAAAAAATACACTTATTTTTTTGACAAAAGATTCCATAGTTTAAATATGTCTAAAACTAGAGATAATCTCCCGTTGTCCATCAGTTCAAATTACCATATACTGATACTATATTACCCTTAACACCATCAAAGACAATCAAAAGTGCAATTAATTGATTAACAATTGGGAAAATAGTACAAGGCTTGATTTTTTTGGACAGTCGAATGTACTAGTTGAATCTTTCAGGTGAAAGAGGTGCAATATCCACCATTTTTCCAGCTCCGATCACTTCCTGAGTCACCAACTTTCCGGTAATGGGGCCCAGGCTCCATCCCATCATGGCATGACCGGCTGCTACGGTGAGGTTTTTAAATTTTGAGGTTTTCCCAATATAAGGCAATCCATCTGGAGATACAGGTCTAAGACCAGATGTTGCACTGTTCATTTCATCCGACCCTATTTCAACATCCTGGTAATGGGTTTTAACTGCCTTTGCCAAGGCTTCCACTCTATTTTTACTCACCACATTGTTGTTGCCAGAAAATTCCATGGTTCCTGCAAAACGGGTGAATCCTTCCATTGGCGTGACAGCCATTCTCGCATCCACCAGAATAGTAGGCAAGGTTATACCTGTGAATCGTTTCACATCCATACTATAACCCTTACCTCCTTGAATGGGTATATGCAATCCTAAAGAAGTTGCAAGTTCTGAGGTCCAGCTTCCACTGGCCAAAACAAAGTCGTCAGCCTCAAAAACATCATTATTGGTTTTTACGGAGGCTATTTTCTGTTCTTTAACAGTAAATCCCTCTACCTTTTGTCCCAACCTCAAATCCACACCTTGCGATTTCAACCAATCTTTTAGTTGTTTCATAAAATGGTTTGGGGTCATATGGGCATCACATTTATAGTGCACAGCACCTTTTACCTTGTCCGAAAAAACAGGTTGTATTTCTCGAAGCTCCCCGCTGGAAAGTATTGAAACTTCCAAACCTTCGCTTATAGCTTTTTCAGCTACCTCATGTTCCTCCTCCTCTGCTTTCTCACTACAATAGGCCATCAACACCCCTTTTCTTTCGTAATGAAAATTGAAGTCGTTGGAAGCCAGCATGTCTTCGTACAACCCCCGACTTTTAAGATTGAGCTCTTTCAGCACTGGAAGGGCATTCTTAACCTTGGATGCCTTTGCTGAACTTTTAAATAACAAGGCCCATTTAAAGAACTCCATATCCCATCTCGGTTTTATGTAGAAAGGACTGGAACTGTTGAACATCCATTTAATTCCTTGCGTAATAATCCCCGGTGCTGCCAGTGGAATAAAATGGCTCGGAGTAATATATCCAGCATTAATAAAAGAGGCTCCGGTATCACAATCGTTTTGGTCCAAAACCGTGACATCACACCCTTCTTTCACTAAATAATAAGCACTGCAAAGTCCGGAGATTCCTCCCCCGATAATAACAACTCTCTTCATTTTGGAAAAATAAATTTACAATACTTGGAACCCGTGTGCATAGGGATCATCATCATCTATAATGATGTTGTTGTACCCTGTAACTTGGGCCCATCCTTGAATACTGGGAACAATGGCTTTTTTGCCGGCCAAAGTAGTTTCCTCTTCAATTTTCCCCACAAATTTGCTCCCGATAAAACTTTCGTGAACATAAGGTTCGTTGGGTTTCAATTTACCTTTGGTGTACAACTGTGCCATTCTTGCAGAAGTGCCTGTACCGCAAGGGGAGCGATCTATGGCCTTATCACCATAAAACACGGCATTTCTGCCAGATGATGTTGGGTCAATCGGTTCCCCCGTCCAAAGCATATGGCTTACATCCCTAATGGTACTATCCTCTGGATGAATGAACATATCCGGATATTTTTCATTGATACGTCTTCGTACCACCTGGGAGTAATGGATGATCTGGCCAGCCGTAAAATCCTGAACTCCTTTAAAATTATCTTGGGGGTCTACAATGGCATAATAGTTTCCTCCATAGGCCACATCAAAAGTAATTTCGCCCAACTCTGGACATTCGACGGTTAAATTTTCAGCTGCCAAATAAGATTTTACGTTAACCAAACGCACCCAATCAACTTTTTTTCCGGTTTGCTGGTATTCTATTTCCACCAATCCTGCGGGAGCTTCCATTCTAATTTTTCCAGGCGTTCTGGGAACAATCAATCCTTCTTCAATGGCCACGGTAATAGTTCCTATTGTACCATGACCGCACATGGGCAAACAACCTGAAGTTTCTATGAATAGGATGGCAAAATCATTTTCCGGGTTATGTGGCGCGAGCAGAATGCTCCCGCTCATCATATCATGTCCCCTAGGCTCAAACATCAAGCCTTTCCTAATCCAGTCATACTCCTTTAGGAAGTGCTGTCTTTTTTCACTCATGTTAGCACCTGCAAGGTTGGGACCACCCCCGGCCACAACACGCACTGGATTACCACAGGTATGGGCATCCACACAAAAAAAAGTTTTTCTTGCCACTCGTTGTCTTTAAAACTGACACATTATTTTGTAATAAACTTTCGCTTACGCCCTATCCTTTTAAATGATCAGGCAATAAGCCTTTAGGAAAAGACTGATAACTTACAGGCCTTACCCATCTTTTTATGGCGTGAGTACCTACTGCGGTAAAACGAGAATCCGTGGATGCAGGGTAAGGACCTCCATGCTGCATGGAAGGACAAACCTCAACTCCAGTAGGGACTCCATTAAAAATTATCCTACCTACCCTATTTTGAAGTGCATCAACGATTTCCGTCAAATCCAAATCATCGTTCTCTTCAGCTATCAAGGTACCGGTAAGTTGACCTTCCAAACCTTCTATCACTTGAAGGAGCTCATCCTCATCTTTACACTGTACCACCATAGAAAATGGTCCAAAAACCTCTTGGTGCAATTTTGGATTGGCCAAAAATTCAGTTCCCGAAACTGTTGCAACGGCTGAAGCAGCATAGTTGGGTTCTAAATCCGCTTCTACCCTACCCACAACATCAACTCCAGATTGGGAAGTTACATCGGCTCCTTTTTTCTCATAACCGCTTTTAATGTTGGGGTGCAACATACATTGAGGATCTAAAGCAATGGTCTCTTTTGCCAATTCACTTACAAATTCTTGGGTATTTGCATCCTTCACAGTCAACAACAATCCTGGGTTTGTACAAAACTGACCTGTTCCCAAAGTAATTGACCCAGCATAGGTCTTGGCTATTTCATTTGCTCTTTCAGCAATGGCATTCGGAGTAATGATTACGGGATTTATACTTCCCATTTCCGCAAATACAGGAATAGGCTCTTCTCTTTTCGCCGCTAAATCAAATAATGCTCTCCCACCAGCAATACTTCCCGTAAAACCAACAGCTTTCACCTTTGGGTAGTTCACTAAATCCACTCCCGCCTGAATACCTCCATTAATACTGGAGAATACTCCTTTTGGCATCCCCGTTTTTTCGGCTGCCTTTACAATAGCAGAGGCTACCAATTCTGAAGTTCCGGCATGCATTGGATGCGATTTAACGATTACCGGGCAACCTGCTGCCAGGGCGCTCGCGGTATCTCCACCTGCCGTAGAATAGGCCAATGGGAAATTACTAGCTCCAAAAACAGCTACCGGCCCCAATGGAATCATTGTTTTCCTTAAATCATCCTTTGGCATAGGTTTTCTATCCGGTTGCGCAGCATCAAAGGTGTTTCCCCTCCAGTCTTCATTCGCGACCAGCTCTGCAAAGGACCTCAGTTGGTTCATAGTACGTCCTCTTTCACCAATGGCCCTCCCTTCGGGCAGTCCGGACTCCAACATATAGGTGTCGACCAACTCTTGGTCCAATGCTGCAATCTCATCGGCAATAGCATTCAGAAAAGCTGCTCTTTGTTCACCTGATACTTTGCGATAAATTTTAAAGGCATTCCACGCTGATGAAACAGCCTCCTCGATTTCTTCTTTTGTTGCCTCCACAAAAGTCGTGGGGTTTTCAATGTTCAATTTGGGATTTATTGTTTTGAACTCAACGCTTCCCTTTGCACTAAAATCTCCTGCTATACAGTTTTTTCCTGTAATCATACTACACTTAGGTTTTTATAATCCGGAAGTTCCGGTCTATTTTTCATTGCGGTTTCGATTACTTTAAGCACCCTTTCCCTTTCTTTTCCTTGCAACGGAAGCCTTGGGGCACGCACATTCTCCGTACCTATTCCGGTAGCCACCTCTGCCAACTTAATATTCTGCACCAATTGGGGGCTTATATCCAATTCCAATAATGGCATAAACCATTTATAAATCTCCAAAGCCTCTTGGGTTCTTCCCGCTTTTACCAACTCATATATGGCAACAGTCTCTGCAGGATACGCACAAACCAATCCGGCAACCCAACCATCTGCACCGATAACAAGGCTTTCAAGACCAAGAGTATCAACTCCTGTGAACACCTTTAAACGATCACCAAAACGGGTTTTTAATCGAATCACATTGGTAATATCCCTTGTAGACTCTTTTACTGCCTGGATGTTATCGCACTCCAGCAAATCCTCCATCATATCCAAAGTTACCTCAATTTTATAATCTACAGGGTTGTTGTAGATCATAATAGGAAGTGAAGTGCTATTGGCTACAGCTTTAAAATATACTACAGTTTCGTAATCCGTTGCTTTATATCGCATTGGAGGAAGCATCATGAGTCCCTTTGCCCCCAATTTTTCAGCATTTTGAGCCACTTCAATGGCATCTTTAGTGCTTTGTTCTGCAATATTGATGATAACAGGAATCTGATCACCAACAATTTCCAAAGAGGTCTTGATCAAGGTCTCTTTTTCATCTTTGGTAAGTGTACTGGCTTCACCCAAAGTACCTCCCAAAATAATTCCACTGACACCAGCTTCTACCTGTGCCTTAATATTAGTTTCAAACATGGCAAGGTCCAATTTGTCCTCGCTTGTAAATTTTGTCGTTACAGCCGGCATAACGCCTTCCCAATTTATCATAATACTATATGTTTTGAATACAAAAGTAGATGACTCTAAAACAAAGATTAGAGTCATTGTTAGCTAATACTGATACTATATTACCCCAAATTTTGAATTAGGTGGATTTTATGATGATATTCGTATAAAAAAAAGGAATGAAGGTTCTTCCGTTCAAAATACCAAAACCCAAGGATGAGGCTTTGGTCTACCAAGTAGACCGAGAGCAGGTTTTTTATGATCAGCTTCATCAACATGCGGAGATTCAGATCAGTTATATTGCCAAAGGTTCCGGCTCTTTGATAGTGGGAGACTCCATTAGTGATTATAAAGAAGGTGACATCTTGGTTATTGGAGGGTTTGTTCCACATGCATTTAAAAGTGACATTCTAGCCTCACCACAATCGGTTATGTACACTTTGTTTTTTGACACCAATTCATTTGGAAAAGATTTTTTTAGAATTACCGATCTCTCGTCCACGAAAGAGTTCTTTAAGAAATCGGAACTTGGAATGCGAGTGATATCCAATACGGAAACCATTGTTAATGAGTTCAACAAGTTAAAGACTCAAAATAAAGTGGAGCAAATAGCTACACTTTTGATTATTATTAGTCATATTATGCACTCGGAGACCGAGCCACTATCTTCCTTTGTATACCGCAAATCTTTCTCCGATGATGAAGGGAAACGCATGAATGATGTATTTAAATATGCCATGGAAAAATACCATGACCCCATCAATCTTGACGAGGTGGCCAATGTAGCCAATATGAGCAAAAATGCCTTTTGTCGCTACTTTAAAAAAAGAACCAACAAAACATTTTTTCAGTTTCTAATTGAAATCCGAATAGAACACGCCTGCAAGTTGATTTTAAGTAATCCCGAGCTTGCGATATCCATGATATCCGACCAGTGCGGGTTTAACAATATTGCGAACTTCAATAGGAAATTCAAGGAGTTGAAAGGGTGCTCGCCAACCAAATTCCGAGCTCAGTTTTAACTTCTTTTCAACTCATCTGTTTGGAAAAATAGCGTCCCTTATCTGTCTTTGTTTTTTGGTGGATTTTTTCTTTTCTGAAATCCGGTAAGATCTTTTTACCGGTTTTGAATCTTCTGTTTGCCCTTCGAGTTGATCCATGTCTATCTCAAGACCTGCGTAATCCAAATATTTTTGATAATCGATATCCTTAACGGTGTCCACATAGTCCTGGATTTCCTGTAGCGGCCTACCCGCCATTTCCTCACAGACAGCCCAGAACTCTTCTTTTTTAAAACCCCTTTCCTGTTTAAGGTAATACTCGCTATAGAGAAAACGCATTACATCGTCAAAAGATTTTTGATTGTTGGAACTATGCCTTATTTCCAAATCCAACAAGAAACCAATTATTGGACCTTTGTTATAGTAGGAAATCGTGGTTTCTTCAGAGTTCTCCTCTCTACTTAAAAAATTCAGCCAAATATCGAAACTTGACCTGGAAAGCGACATATGTTTATTTCCCTCAATATTCTCATAGCGTCTAATGGAGCTGCTCAGATAATCCATCGCTTCTTGGGGCTTTAACAGCCCGGCCCTCATCATAAGAAGATACTCGTAGTAGACCGTAACACCCTCGGAAACCCATAACATATCGGTATAGTTTTCCCGACTGTAATCAAAAGGGCCCAATTCAATGGGTCTGATTGCTTTTACATTGTACAAGTGAAAGTATTCATGGGTAATAAAGTTGAGAAAATCCGTGTATTGCTCCCTAGTCTTAAAATCGAAGGAACCACTGGTAAACACGGCTTGCGAATTCCAATGTTCCAGTCCTCCGCCTCCGGCCTCCATCATTATGAAGGCATAATTTTCATAGGGGACATGCTTCATCAAATTGGTTGAAGCAGCGATTATCTTCTTAAGATCTGCAATAAATTGATTCTCCTTTAGACCTTCTGATGCAGCAATCCCCAAATGGTACTTTTTATCATCAAATTCAAAATCAAAGGTTTTATGATTCCCGATATACACGGGACTATCGTACAAAACATCAAAATTCTTGGCATAATAGGTGTCCGACTTTGTTGTTTGGAGACCTGTTGATATGGTATTCCATTCCTGATAGGGCATAAATGTTACGGATACAGCATTATCGATACCGTCCTTAGGATGCATAAATAAGGTGTTGGGCATCAAAAACGCCCTTTCCTTATTGATATTGGACTCGGCAACTGACTTATGGTTGGCAAAGACCCGATATGTAACCATGATATCCTTGTCCACTCCATTTTTGACCTCCCATGCATTCTTTGATGTCTTGTTCCACTCCAATGGTTTTCCAGAAGCGGTTTGAGCTTTGAAATCGACAATGTATTTAGGAAAATCCAAAATTTTGTAGTAACCCGGAGACCATACCGGAAGCTCTAAAACTGTTTGGGCATCTTCCAGACCGTTATAATTCAATTGTACTTCTGCATAATGCTTTTCCGGCTCAACAAAACTAACCGTATAATGCATTTTAACTTGCCCAAAACCTAAGCTACAAGTAAAGAGCAACAACAAGATTACCCAATTATTCCTGATTTTTCCCTTCATTTTTAATTTGATTGGTATATCTAAATTAATTGAAAATTAAAAGCGGATGGGGTTATCCATCCGCTTTTCACTAAACAACAAACTCAAACAATTGCTAAGATTACGATTGAAATTTATTAGTATCCTGGATTTTGGGTTAAGTTGGTATTGGTATTCAACTCTTCCAAACCGATAGGAAACAATATGGTGTGTTCACCTTGCGGCGTATGGTTGTACCAATTTTTGGTCTGGTAGACTCCGAATCGAATCATATCGGATCTTCTCCTCGCTTCTGCAGCAAACTCCCATCCAAGTTCATCCAAAAAACGACCGTAAGGCACAGCTGACTGATCTCCTGGGTCGTCGATAGTTCCATCTTCGGCCAAAGTTCCGTATTCCACTGTAGTATCCCCTTCCAATTCAGCCCCGGTTACGGTTGCTTCGGCAGGGTCTTCAAAGGAACGCATGCGCACTTGGGTAACAAGGGCAGCCGCTTCATCACTATTGTTTGTTCTAAGTAAGGCTTCGGCCTTCATCATAAGTACATCGGTATATCGCAAGAAAGGAAAGTCGACACTCAACCCTGCCGTAGCCCCTGGTTCTATCTCATACTTTCCACATCTAAATCCATCTGTAAAATCACAGTTGTATATACTTGGCATCTCTTTTCTCAACGTCATCACAACACTTCCATCGGAAGCATTCAACTGATCTCCCATTAACCAGGTATCCGCCAAGCGCTGATCGTTTGGATTATAACTATCTATGAACTGTGGATTACAGCTAGACCCTCCCCATGGTTGTGCTTGCATATCAAAAACCAATCTGTGGTCCGGCAATAGCATCTTCATGTGTGCATTCCATTGTCCAGCAAAAATTTGGTCGTAAGGAATAGCAAAAATCATTTCTGGATTTCCTTGATTTTCTGTACTGAAAATATCTGAGTAATTGGATGACAATTCAAATGCTCCGCTATTGATAATCTCGTTGGTGGCCTCAATAACCTTGTTCCACTGCGCAGTTCCAGTGTAGACTTCTGCATTTAAATATACTCTTGCCAATACATGATAGGCTGCCCACTTTGTCATACGTCCATAAGTGGATTGATCAACAGTCTCGGTTAAATCAGGTATGGCCTCGGTCAATTCGGACACTATAAAATTGTAAACTTCAGCACGTTCACTTTGTACGGGTAGTTCATCCCCATAGCTCGCTATAATTGGTACATTTCCATGGGTGTCCACCAACATAGAGTAGTATAGCGCTCTTAATGCACGCATTTCAGCAACAATGGAAACAGCTTGTTCCTCACTAACAGGAAGCTCTCCCGACTCTATCTGCAGAATAACCCTATTGGCACTGTTGATACCGTTAAAACAGGTAATCCATGTATTTCTGGGTTGCCATTGGGTCTCTGTCCATTCATGAAAATGCATTCTTTTGTAGGTACCTCCATCATCCCATCCATTGGGTCTGGTTGGAGTCACGAACATATCGCCCGGTTCTTCTTGCAAATCGAAGTACCCTTGCCACCCCATTACAAACCTCATCGGTGTATATGCAGAGGCCATGACCGAAATAATATCAGACTCGGATGGTGTGAACGAGGACTCTGTCACCTCGGAAAAAACCTCTTCTTCCAGATCCGTACACCCTATTGGCAATAAAAGTACACCTACTGCCAGGGTCAAAAATTTAATTCTAAGTGAATTCACTTTGCTTATTATATTTTTCATAATCTTATTTTTTTAGAATGTGAAGTTGATACCCAATGTGAATGTTCGTGTTGAAGGATATTTGTCCCTTTCATCATTACCGGGAGACAACCCATTCCTATTCACTTCAGGGTCAATTCCCTTATATCCTGTTATGGTAGCCAAGTTGAGAGCGGATGCATAGATGCGGAACGTCTGTGCAAACTTGATGGCATCCTTGGGCAACGTATATCCCAAGGTAACGTTGTCTATCTTTAAGAAATCTCCATCTTCTATGTAATAGCTTACAAAGCGTTGAACATCCTGTAGTACGGCCTTATCATAAACCATATCATAGGCTGAGTCCAAAGTATTGTAGCTTATTGTTGGGTTCTCGTAATACATTCGGGAGAAGTTCAGTATCTGATAATCCAATGCCCCTCTTAAATTGACCATCAAATCCCAGTTCTTGTACCTAACTGTGTTGTTCCAACTATAATATGCTTTTGGAAGTCCATTACCCAATACTTGTCTATCATCATTGGTAGCTTCAGTGGCAGGAACCAAAGAACCATCTGGTCTTTCAATAACCCAAATACCATCATCCGTAATATCTACACTTTTCAGACCATAAAAATTACCGATAGGCTCCCCCTCTTGCACACGGTGCGTGCTTATTTGGATAGGCTCGCTCGCATACCCTTCATCAAAAAAGTCGTTGGTCAATTGGAACTCATCATTGGAAAGTGATACAATTTCGTTGGTGTTTGTGGAATATGTCAAGTTCGCAGTCCAGTCAAAGTTATCTGTCTGAACAGGAGTTACATTCAACAAGAACTCCAGACCCGTATTTTTTATTTGGGCAACATTTGCCGCAATGGTCCCAAAAAAGTATGGTGGTGTTGGCACACTATAGTTGAACAGTGCATCTTTGGTGGTTCTGTTATAGTAATCAACCGATCCGTTGATTCTTCCATCAAGAATTCCAAAATCCAACCCTAGGTTAAATTCTTCTTTTTTCTCCCAACGTAAATTTGGATTTGCATTTCGCGAAGGAATCAATTGTCTTACCCATTGACCATTGTTCAAGAAATAATCCCCATAGGTGAGTCCACTCAAAGACTGATAGTTGGAACCTGCATTAATACCGGTTACACCAAAACCTGTTCTTAACTTTAGGTTAGAAAGCCAATCCCAGTTTTCTGCGAAAGATTCTTGATCCACACGCCAACCCAATGAAATACCAGGGAAATTACCCCATTTATAATCTTCACCAAAGCGAGAAGATCCTTCTCGACGTAAACTTGCCATTAATAGATAGCGGTCATCGAAGTTGTAGGTTACCCTGGAGAAAAATGCAATCAATTTATCCGAGTTCTTATAACTACCCATGCCAGCTTCACCTAATTGCAGTCCTTGTCCACTACCTAAATTATTGTACGTAAATCCGTCTGTTGGAAATCTACGGTTGGTAGCCCAAAATCCTTCGTTGGTATTATCTTCATAGTTATAACCTACCAAACCGGTGACCTTGTGCTTCCCGAAACTATTATCGTAATCTACGGTAAACTGACCATAGTTACCCACGTAATCATCTGTTCCTCTAGAGGCAAATCCCTCTTGACCATTCTTTGTGGTCGACACGTGGTCTTTGGTTTGATAAAATCCTCTGATATTGGAATTTCCCTTACGCGTATAAAGTCCCTTTACCGTAACATGGTCACCAAAATCATAGCTTAATGAGAAATCAAACCTTGTATTTCTATATCTATTCTGACCTATGGTTTCTTGGATATAAGCCGCAGGGTTATCATAGAAATATACATTTCTTTCATACCAGCTGCCATCCTCATTATATACGGGCTCTGTAGGGTTTCTAATAATGGCTTGCCTATAGATATAAGGGTTAAAACTTTCACCATCACCAAGAGCGCTAAACGTTTGTTCGCTTAAAATTACACCTACATTGGCCTTCAATTTATTATCAAACATGGCATGGTTTACACTTACCCTGGCCGTATGCTTTTTATTATCGGACTTTAGAAAAATACCCTCTATATCCCTGTAGTTCAAAGATGCCGTCATATTGGAAGTTGAATTCCCTCCCCTAAAAATTAGGTTATGCACTTGACTAAAAGCATCACGAGTAATTTCATCTACCCAATCCGTGTCTGCACCAAAATCCTGAACATTTGCACCATTAAATGTATACCCTTCATCAAATTTTTGTCTCAGTTCACTAGCATTTAAAAAATTCATTCTGTTCGCTATGGTTGATATGGAGGCATATCCATTATATTCTATAGTGGATTTCATATCATTGGTACCTTTCTTTGTTGTGATGATAATCACACCATTGGTACCACGAGTACCATATATAGCAGTTGCCGAACCATCCTTTAGAACATCGATAGACTCAATATCTTCTGGCGCTACGGTATTTAAACTACCTGGAACGCCATCAACCAAAACCAAGGGATTGGTACCTCCCAATATGGAAGATGTACCCCTCAAATTAATCTGTGTCCCTTCTGTGGGGTCACCTGATGGAGCGGAAACGGATAGACCAGCCACCTTACCTTGAATCAACTGTGCTGCATCCTTCACATTTCCCTGAACAAAATCTTCAGATTTTACCGTGGCCACCGAACTTGTTACGTCAGCACGTTTTTGAGTTCCGTATCCAATAACGACCACCTCCGATAATTGCTGTAAATCTTCTTTTAAAACAACATTGATCGTAGAACCGCCTTGAACGGGAATTTCTTGGGTTAAAAAGCCCAAATAAGAAAAGACAAGTACAGCATCCTGGCCGGATGTGGAAATTTCATAATTACCATCAAAGTCAGTTGCAGTACCGTTTGTCGTATTTTTTTCAAGTACCGCAGCACCAGCAATGGGAATTCCCTGCTCGTCCGTAACGCTACCTGTTACCGTCTGTTGGGAAAATCCAGCTTGCGCTACAAATAGGCAAAACATGGAAAACAAAATCTCTTTTTTAAAACGATTTGTCCCTAAACATTTTTTGAATAAAAAGCTAGCCAATTTCATAATACATTTTTGTTTATTTATTTAATTGCTCTCATAAAACTTATAGTTCATGGGGCTTAATAATCACTTAATGATTAATAAGCGTTAATTTTACACTTGTAAATGTAGAGTTACGGATGAGAAGATTTTTAGGAATATTATCCGGTTTTAGTACTATATTGACGAATCAACCACGTTTCCTTCTTTTTACTAGGTTCAATCCTATCAATTGAATAAAAACAGACTTTATTTTGAGTTAAACACTCCAAGGATATTACTCTAAAAAAAGAGAGAGAAACACACTTTATGGAATGTTTGCTGGTGCTCTTGTTTTGTCAAATTCGAAAGCAATCGATTTTTCCTTTCAAGTACACATAAAGCCCTAACTTTAAATCCCAAACTTTTGAAAGTTGTACACGGTTATTGACATAGAAACTACTGGAAACGGAATCAAGGGAAACAAGATTACCGAGATTTCCATTTTTAAGTATGATGGTGAACAGATTGTGGATGAATTCACTTCCTTGGTCAATCCACAATGTCCCATCCCCTATTTTATTACGGGACTTACAGGGATTGATGACCAAATGGTACAAAGTGCACCGACATTTCATGAGATAGCCGACACAATACAAAACATTACAGAAGGCTGCATTTTTGTGGCACACTCGGTCAATTTTGATTATGGTGTTATTAAGGAGGAGTTTCGTCAGGTTGGAATTGATTTCACCCGAAAAAAACTCTGTACGGTACGCTTATCACGCCAATTGATACCTGGTCTTCGCTCATACAGTTTAGGCAAATTGTGCTCGGCGGTGGAAATTCCGCTGGTAGACCGCCACCGTGCGCGGGGGGACGCCCATGCCACCGTACTACTGTTTGAAAAGCTTTTGAAACAACCAGAATCGGAGGAGGTTTTCAAAAAATTCTTGAATGCCCGAAGTCAAGAGGCTACACTTCCACCCCATCTTCCCAAATCTGTATTCGACAACATCCCACAACAACCAGGCATCTATTATTTTAAAAATCAAAAAGGAGATATCATATATGTAGGAAAGGCCATTAACATTAAAAAAAGGGTGCTGGGACATTTTTATGATAAAAAATCGAAAGAAATCCGAATGTGCAATGAAACGGCCAACATCGATTTTAAGTTGGCCGGCAGTGAACTTCTGGCTTTATTGATGGAATCCGCAGAAATCAAACGCCTGTTCCCGCCTTACAATCGCGCCCAAAAAAGAATGGGAAGACAATATGCCATTTTTGCCTACGAAGATAGAAACGGAATCATGCATCTGGCTTTCAACACCATTAAAGGTGTTCCAAGTACTTTAAAGATTTTCCACAATCAAACGACATGCAGAACTTATCTCGAAGAAATCTGTAAGACCTTTTCGCTCTGTCCGCGATATTGTCATTTACAAGAAACCAAAGCTGCCTGCTCCCATCATGAAATAAACACCTGTGAAGGAATTTGCAAGGGTGAGGAAACCATAGCAGACTACAACCAAAAAGTAAAACAGGCCATTGACCATATGAAGATGTTGGCTTCAGAAGTTCGCCTTATCAAGGAAAGGGGTAGAAACGATAACGAAAATGCTGTTGTTTTAATAGCGGACGGGATATATAAAGGTTACGGTTTTATCGATACAGATATTGAGATATCCAGTATAGAAGATGTGGAAGCCTTTATTACACCTCAAAAACACACGATAGAAACCGAAAGTATACTTACCCAGTATTTCCTGAAACAAACAACAAGCACTGTATTAGATGCATAAAAATGTCCCCAATAATGGCACTTCCTACGCACAAATAACTACAGGTTGAAAAAATATGCTATTTGAACCGAACTGGAGGAGGCTTTTCAGAGTTTTGCCTTCAAGACCACTTTAAATTGAGCAGCACCTTCCAACTGCTGAAACCCCTGATGCAACTCGGACTGACTTACGGCATAGGGGTAAAAGGAAATAGGCTCTATGCATACCATGTTCCTAACTTCTGACCAACACATAAAATTCCCAAATCCTTCGGTTTCAATGGTAATCTCCTTCTCATCCTTTAATGTGATGGAGGTACACCCCTCCACTTGAAGGGCACGACTCCCAACGGCCAAAACCTCATCCAACGTAATTTCTTTGTTGTTGGCAACAATAAGTGGTGATTCTGTATGCAATTTAAATGCAGGGTGATAACCCAACATATAAGGCATCCCCTGTTCTCCAGTGATTTTAAAATGAATCTCCAAGGCATCTTCCTTGAGCAAAAAAGATTTCTCAAACCTAAAATCATAAGGCCAGGTAAGCGCTTCTTCCGTTGACTTTTCAGGAAACTTTGAATTGGAAACCTCGGTTCCCGACTTATATTCTTTGGCGAAAACAGCAGAAGTATCCGTTTGATGCTCCAACTCATATTGCATTTGCCGTAAAAGACCATGCTGATCCTGGACCGCAACACCTTTTGGCGTGTCAACCCTGAACCCGGCCTCATTCACCGGACCAATAATGGGAAACATTTCCGTATCGGCACTACCCCATCCCGGACTTCCTTTTTGGTGGATAAACTCATGCTCGTTTACCACGTAGCTCACCAATTCACCTTCCTCAATCTTTACAGTGGAATTATTACTTTGGAGTGTAACCATTATTTTGTTTTTATCAATCGGTAAATCAATATAGCCGTTCGCTTGGTCAATGCTTCAATGGTATTTAGATTGACTGTCTCCTGAGGAGTATGGGCATTGGAACCCATGGTGCCCAATCCATCCAACCCATCCACATATTCGGCAACAAAGGATACATCGGCAGCACCTCTTTTTCCTGGGTCATAAGCTAACACCTCACCTTGTTTCAAATCCAAACTTACCTCGTTTAAAGTGCTCAACAACTCAAGGTTGCCCTCGGTAGGCTGCATGGCCGGGTAACTATCTGTAAAACTCACCGTCGCTGAAGTTTTGGGCAAGTTATTGGACACGATTTCCCTCATTTTGGCTCTAGCGCGTTCTTTTTGCTCTTCAGATATAAATCGAAGTCCCCCTTTGACCACGGCTTTTTGAGCAACTACATTAGTTTTTCCGAACGCATCACCTTTACTTGTCAGTTCATCATAATTAACAAAGGTTCCACCCAATAAAACACCAGGATTAAAAGTCAATAAATCCTCTCCTTTCACATCGGTATAAAACTCATGGAGTATTCTGGACATCTCAAAAATGGCACCTGCACCTGTACCTTCACTGAAAATTCCCGAAGAATGGGCACGTTTTCCCTCAACTTCTACAGCCCAACCTGAAGCGCCTCTTCTGGCCACTGTGGCGTAATTAAAACCTGTTGAGGTTTCAAAGCCAAGGGCAATATCACTTCGTTTAGCCGCATCAATCAAATCTTTTCTACTTATGGACAAAGGTTTACCTGTACTCTCTTCATCCCCAGTAAAGGCAACAATAATTTGTGCATCCTTTAAAAGTCCATTATCATGCAGGGCTTTTAAAGCATAAAGCACAATTACATCACCGCCTTTCATATCATTACCGCCGGGAGCATGGGCAATGCTATCGTTCACCATTTCAAAAGTTTGAAATGGGCTATCTTCTTCAAAAACGGTATCCAGATGCCCGATGAGCAGCAATTTCTTTCCCTTGCTTCCTGTTGTTTCCGCAAACAAATGCCCAGAACGGTTCATCTCGGCTGGCATTTCTATCCATGTGGTTTCAAAATCGATATCATCAAAGGCATCTTTAAAAACCATGCCCACTTTTTCAACTCCTTCGGCATTAAGGGTTCCACTATTAATATTGACCACTTTTTCAAGAAAACCAATGGCTTCCCCATTGTTTTTTTCGACAGTGGAAACAATCCTTTTTTCGGTTCTGGAAAGCTTTTGCGCAGACAAGGACGCAGTTAGAAATAGTACAAGTAAGGTTGAATAAAGTTTAATTCTCATGGTGGGTTATTTTGTGCGACAAGTTATCAATTTTGATTGATAAACCCCACAAGAGAATATATCTTCTACTCGAACTGAATAGCTTTTACCGGTGTAATTTTGGTGATGATGTAAGATGGGATCAAAAGCATCAATAAACAAAGTAGCATGACCCCAATATTCAACAACAAAACGGTTGGCAAATCCATGTGCACCGGAATGTAATCGATATAATATTCCTCAGGGTTCGGAAATTTAAACATGCGGCACTTATTTTGAAGAAATATGACTCCCAGACCAATAAGGTTGCCCCAAAAAAGGCCGATAGCAATCAAATAAGCGGCATTGTACAAAAAAACTTTTCGAATACTCCAGTTGGCAGACCCCAATGCTTTCAAAATACCAATCATTTGTGTTCGTTCCAAAATCAAGACCAACAGGGCCGTTATCATATTAATTCCCCCAACAATGATCATGATACCAATGATCAAGGCAATATTGAAATCAAAAAGACCTATCCATTCAAAAATTCGGAAATACTTGCTCTTGATATTTTGAGTATCAAAAACGGACAAGGTATTGTTATAAATTTCATTGCTTTTTTCATCAATTTGGTCAAAATCATCCAAAAACACTTCAAAGTTTCCAATTTCATTTTCCTCCCACTTGTTCATTCGTTGAATATGTCGAATATCCACAAACACATAGGTTTCATCAAACTCCTCGAAACCACTATCATAAATCCCTACGATTTCGAAACTCCTGTTGTTCGGTGGTTTGGAAGCATCGCCATCCCTAAGAAAAAAAGAAAAGAACGTGTCACCTACCTTCAGTTGCAACCTATTGGCCATTAAACTGGATACCAACACCTCTTCGTTTAGCTTTCCAGTGTAATCGGGCAGTCTACCTTCCACCAAGTATTCTTCAAAAGTGCTCCAATCGTAGTCTGTGCCCACTCCCTTGGCCAGCATCCCCTCAAAAGTATCGGCAGTTCGTATAATCCCACCTTTGGTGGCGACACCTTGGACGTGCCTTACTCCTTCAACAGTTTTAAACTCAGGATAAAAATCCTGATGAATGTTAACCGGCTTTAAAGAAACCTCGGAGTTATTGTTGTCGAAATTGGAAATCTGAATATGACCGTTGAAAGCGGCGACCTTTTCGCGTATTTTATTTTTAAGGCCAACACCCGTTGCAATGGCAATGAGCATCATGACCACACCGATGGCAATCGCGGCGATGGCAATTTTTATTATCGGGGCGGAAATACTAATTTTATGTTCCTT
>CEOE01034431.1_pt1 | contig 40168 bp, 38 predicted proteins | sample 530211 | NCBI WGS metagenome assembly CEOE01 (sample SAMEA2619779, study PRJEB7988) | marine metagenome | isolation source: saline water (ENVO:00002010), including
CTTGCTCCCGGGGTACCGCACCGATGACACCCGGTTCGGGCGCAACTGGTGGATACCCTCACGCGTCGACTGGTCCCAGTAATCCGGAGCCGCGATCATCGAGCATGAATACGCGTACGCCCCCCAGGCACTCCAACTGGTCTGCCTGGCATACGGCGACTGGAACACCTCATCATGAACCGAGTAATCCGGGTAGTACCGGTCCACCAGCGCCACCGGCCAGAACGAATACGAACTGAAGTATGGGAACGAATCGGTATACCGCTCGGTCCGGATCACCGTCTCGCTTGCGCCGGGGATGGCAAAGAACGGGAACAGGTCGTCCCAGTCGCCCGCGTACATCCCCATCACCGTCGCGTGCTGGCGCAGATCGCTCATCGCCTTGGTTTGCATCGCCCGGTCCCGCGTCAGCCCAAGCGTCGGCAGCAGCAGCGTGAAACCGCCGCGTACATGATCCCTCTTCATGATCCTCTCCGCACACGCAACCACACCAACACCACCACGATCAGCCCCGCCATCACCCACAGCGCCGGGCGCCGCCACCCCCGCCCGCTCGGGTTGTACCGCTCCGTGCTGACCGTGCCGTCGGGCGCGTGCGTCTCCTGCACGATCTCCCCGCCCCGAAGGTCCTGAATCGTCGTAAAGGTAAACGCCCCGCGGACGAGGTCCTCGCCATCAACCGTCGGCGTTTTCGTCACCGCCTTGATCTCGCGATCCGAGATCGTCCTGATCTCCTCAAGCACCACCCGCTGTTCCAACTGCCCCTCGGCGGTGAATGTGTTAAACACGCTCGGCAGCATCCGCCCCGAATCCCCGATCTCAATCTCACCTTCAAGCGACCAGCCCGTCCCGATATATTCTGGATTCTGCGCCTCGGTAATCGTGATCTTCACGCCCTCCCCGTCATCGATCAGACGCAAAGTCAGCCGCTCATTCTGAACCACCAAGGCATCGCCATCAGCGACCCACGCGTCCTTACCGATCCCCACCGCGCTGGCGATGGTCTTGCCGCGGGTAAAGAACCGCCCCAAGTCCCGTGTCTGATCTTCGAGCCGCGCCTTCGGGTCCGGCTGCCCGGGCACGCTCGGCGCATCGGCATCAACGAGCGTCAGACCGGTGCGGGTGAGCATCCAGCCCGTCTTGCCGTCGTTGGCTGCGTCGTAATACAGATCATCATCGGTATTCGAGGTATTGGACCGACGCACCCCGCGATGATCGACCCACAGCTCATGCGCAACCACACTCGGCCCCTGCTCGCGCCGCTCCCGCTCCATCTCATATGTGCGCCAATCGGGGTGCTCGGGGCGCCCATTGATCCGCCGCCCCATCGCCGCGAACTCCGCATCGCTCATCGACGCATGAAACTCAACCCGGTACCGAATATGGAGCGGCTCATCGAGCGAATCGTACCACGGCTCCGCTGACGCCAATGAATACCCCAAAGCCAATATCCAGATGCATACCCATTTCATACGCCGAGCATACCAGATACTGGGCATACCTAAAATATCCGTATGCCCCCGCCCCGCGCTATCCTGCATGTCGACATGGACGCCTTCTTCGCGTCCGTCGAACAGCGCGACAATCCCCAGTACCGGGGTAAGCCCCTGCTCGTCGGCGGCTCAGGACCACGCGGCGTCGTCGCCGCCGCATCCTATGAAGCCCGAACCTTCGGCTGCCACTCGGCACAGCCCACCGCTGTCGCGCTCCGCCTCTGCCCAGACGCGATCGTCGTCTCCGGGCGGCACAGCGATTACAAAGCCATCTCCCGCCAGGTCTTCGACATCCTCGAACGCTTCTCCCCCGCCATCCAACCAATATCCATCGACGAGGCCTTTCTCGATGTCACCGGGTCGCTCAAGCTCTTCGGATCGGCGATAGACATCGCGAAAGAGATCCGCCGGCTTGTCCATGAAGAAACACAACTCACCTGCTCCGTCGGCGTCGCGCCCAACAAGTTCCTTGCCAAGCTCGCCTCCGATATGGACAAGCCCGACGGGCTCTTCGTCATCGAGCCCGATCAGATTCAGCAGACCCTTGACCCGCTCCATGTCACCAAACTCCCCGGCGTCGGGCCCAGCGCCGAGCGTTCACTCGCCCGCCTCGGCATCCGCACCGTCCGCGACCTGCGTTCAGTTCCCGTCGTCACCCTCCGCGCCCGCATGGGTGAGCACGGCGATCGCCTTCATGCGCTCGCCCGAGGCATCGACGATCGGCCAGTCCGCATCGATCGCGAAGCCAAGTCCATCTCCCACGAACACACCTTCGGCGTCGATCTCGACAACCCCGACGAGGTCCGCGCCCTCATCGCACGCCAAGCCCAAGATGTCGCCATGCGCCTGCGAAAGCACAACCGGTTCGCCCGCACGGTGACCATCAAGGTCCGCTTCGGTAACTTCGAAACCATCACGCGATCACATACGCTCGATCAGCAGACCGACGAGACCCGCACCATCCACGATGCCGCTCGCACACTCTTTGACCACTGGGCCCGCTCGTTCCAGCCCGTACGCCTCATCGGAGTCGGTGTCTCGCAGCTCACCGATGCGCCGGCGACACCAGGGCTGTTCGATACCGGCCACCACGAGAAAGAACGAGCCGTCGATCGGATCAGCGACGCGATCGCGGACAAGTTCGGCAAGGATGCGATCACCCGCGCCTCATCCCTGAGCGCCAAACCCCGTCACGGCGCGCACGGCCCGGGCTCCGACACCCCGCTCGATCAGCCGCCGGATTGATCCGCCCTCAATGCATCCCATCGCTCGCGCGTCAGCTCATACAGCGCACAGGTCGTGTCGTAGTAACGATCCGTAATGCCTCGATCCTCGAACCCAACCTTCAACAACACCCGGCGCGACCCGGCATTCTCGGGGTAGCTCACCGCGATCAGCCGATCGATCCCAAGCGTTTCCAAAGCGTGCTTCGCCGACGCTCGCGCGATCTCCGTCGCGTACCCCTTGCCCCAGTGCTTCCGCCCGAGCCGATACCCGAGCTCGATCTCCGGCCCCTGATTCGCAACAGGCACAATCCCCCCCTGCCCGATCACCTCACCCGTCTCGCGCAGCTCCACAACCCAGAAGCAGTACCCGCTGACCCGCTGCCGCTCGATCGCCGCCTCGATCCGCTGCTGCACCATCTCCCGTGTCCACGCCTCGCCGCCCTTGCCGATGTACTTCATCGTCTGGGCATCGCCCCAGTACGCCGCGAGCACATCGACATCCTCAACGCGAGGCACACGCAAGGTCAGTCGTTCGCTCTGGGTGATGGTTTCAGTCATGCGTGATTGTTGCGCCGCATTCGGGGCAGGTTGTAGTCATAAGGCCTTCGAGCGAATAATCGCAGTGAGCACACCGCCCATGCACGACTCTGGGCGGCACCCATCGCGGCGCGAATCGGGCAAGGAGAACGAGCACGCTCGCGAGCACAACGAGTGGAATCCTGATCCCTCCGTTGTCCACGACAGGCAACACCCAAGGCAGTGCTTGGCCTTTCGGACGATGATTCGTATATCCAAACCGAAACCCCGACGCCCCTGCTGCATCGATAACAGTTCCACTCCATCCATTGAACTGAACACTCCCGTCACTGAGCCGAACCTCAACCCGAGTCAGTGCGTTTCCGCCCCTGCGCCAATGCGAAATCGTACAACCCGGCTGAATAAACAATGAGACGATCGCACCCAACAAACAAAGCACCACGATGACATTGATGCAAAGCTTCACATGTTGAACACGAGGCACACGCAAAGTCAGACGCTCGGTTTGGGTGATCGTGTCAGTCATGCGAGGTTTCTTTGCCGCACTCGGGGCAAGTCTTACCTATGAGCCCTTCGAGCGCGTAGCCACAGGTTGAGCAATTCCCTGCTTCATACCTGCGGAGTCGAAACCACCAGAGACCAGTCACAGCGATCGCGCCAAGCACACCAAAGCTCCAGATCGGGATGATGACACCATCAACTCGAGTGACAATCGGTCCATTGGTCATGCTTGCTCTCGCCCGCTGCGGACGCCATCGAGTACCTTTTCGTTGCCACATGCCACCCCACACGCCGCGCTGCATCGATGCATCACCCACCATGATCCCGACCCGACCTTGCTCGGCCCAGACCTCGTAGCGGGTGGTGCTGTGTGTGTAGTCAATCAGGCGGACTGTCCACCTTGAGCAGATGGTGGTCAGCGCGAACGCCGTAAAGCCGACCGCCAACCATCCCCGCCAAGGGAGTGCTCTTCGCTTCCTGCCATCGTGCCTTGGAAGATTATTACGCATGCTGCACCCCGCACTCAGGGCAGGTGGAGGTGGTGAGACCTTTAAGGTCATAGCCGCAGTGAAGGCAAGCATGAGTTCCACCGTGCCAACGCTTGCTCATGAATCGCAACCATAACGAGATCACCATTAGTACAGCCGCTGGGTAAATCAATGAGACACCGATGCGTGTGTATGGGCCAGCTGAACCACCACCCTTACTGAAGTTAACCGGCACGAAGCGCGAATCACGAACTGGTGGGAATGGTCCGTACTGGTTCCAAGCAGCATGCAATCCTGGAGTTGGTATATCGCCAAAGCATCCGATGTCATGACTCGGTGAGTAATCCAACACAATCCGCGACCGTCCAATCCCAAGATCAATCTGGGGATATCCCGAAGATTGACCATCACGAACAAAGTACACAGAACTCCCGAACTCGGTAAACGAACCAATAAGCGTCAAAACACACAACCCGAGCGTGCTCCCATACACCCCCCACCGCATCACCTTCCCCAATCTGCGGTTCCGTTGCTCCAACACCAACTCCTCTTCTCCGGGTGCCACTACTCGCCTCGAAGAGGCGCAGTAGTGTCTTCTAGACCCGTCCAAGCGCACTACTGCGCCGCTGCGCGTCGAGTAGTGGCACCCAGAGTGTACCTTCTTATCCGTCTGCTTCAGGATACCGGATCCACTCAAGCCTCAAACCCTGCGGCGGCAGGGTCGGGCCCGCCTGTTTGCGATCCCCGCTCTTGAGGATCTCGGGGATCGACTCAGGATCAATCTTCCCGCGCCCCACCTCCATCATCGTCCCCGCGATGATGCGGACCATGTTGTAGAGGAACCCGTTGCCGCGCACATGGATCACGAACTTGCCCGGCTCGGGCGTCAGGACCCCGCACTCGTAGATCGTCCGCACGGTCGTCTTGCGCCCGTGCGCGATCTGCGCAAAGCTCGCGAAGTCGTGCTCGCCGACAATCAACTCGCACGCGCGCTGCATGCGCGCCGCGTCCAGATCGTACCAAGTGTGAAACACATACCGCCGATCCCACAACGGGCGCGTCTGCCCAGACACGAGCGTGTACCGGTATTCCTTCTCGATCGCGTCGCCGATCGGGTTGAACGCGTCGTGCACGATCGACGCGTCGCGGATGAGCACATCACGCGGCAAGCGCCCATTGAGTGCCCGGATCAACTGATCGCACCCGCGATCCGCAGGCCAACCCACGCCCTTGTCCGGGTCGGGGTTCGACAGAAAACTCGCGACCTGCCCGTTCGCGTGCACGCCTGAGTCCGTCCGCGATGCACCCATCAGCGTGATCGGCTCGCGGATCACCTCGCGGACCGTCTGCTCAACGACATGCTGAACCGTCCGCATCTGGATCCGTACGGGCTCCTCACCCGGCCCGGGCTTGGGCGCGCTGGGGTCGGGTGGCTCCTGCTTCTGCCAGCCATGGAAGTCCGTCCCGTCATACGCAACGGTGAGCATGTACCTGGGCATCCGCGCTCACTCCGCGCTCTTCGCGTCGGACTGGGAGTCGAAGTCCTGAATCACCGTGGGAGGCGGGCCTTTGGGTGCACCGCCGCCGTGGCCGAACTTCTTGTACTCCTCGTCGGCCCATTGATCGCCGACTTTCCACCAGACCAGCGTGATGATCGCGGTCAGGATCGCGATGATCACGGTGAGCACTATAATTCCAATACCGTTCATACCTGATCCTAGTCTTAACGCGAATCACTCACCATCTATTCCCGAGTGTCAAACCCCATGATCAAGGGAATCACCCATCATCCGGTATCGAGGCCGCGCCGGATTCTTCGTTATACATGCCGTCTTGCTTGAGGTCCCAATCCGGGTCGTAATCGTCCTCGATGGGTTTGGGATCCGCGACGGGGATCGGAAAAAGGACCCAATCGCCATGCGGCGAGCCCGGATTGGAAGCGAGGTGCCGATCCACATCCTCGGATCGCCACCACTCGGGCCAGGTCTGTCTCCGTCGTTGGTTTCCATTCACATCCGGGTCGGTGTACCCCCAGCGGATCATCCCGCCGTTGTCTACTCGGTTATCGCCGACGGAGTAGATCAGGGGGAGCCCGTCGCGGATCGTGTACTTGAGCGGTTCACCCGTGAACGCGTCGATCGGATCGAATGTCAACAGATCATCATCGATCTCGTCGATGGACTCGGGGAACGCGCCGTGACGATCACGGTGGAGATACGCCGCGAGCGCGAGACGCAGCGCGATCGATTCCTGTTTGAAGTTCCGTACCCGAGCCGGGACCCGATCGAGCGCGGGGATGAGCACCTCCAGCATCGTGTTGGTGATCTTGCTGAGCGCGTTTCGCTCGCGTTCGAGTATGGATTCCATCTCTTCAAGATCCTCGTCCCACGGGATCGCGCCCAGCGCGTCGCCCTGCGCCAAACTCACTTGGTGGACATAGAGCATCCGCTGCGCTGTGGAACCAAGCTCCTCGATCGGGAGCGGGCATGCCGGCCCGGAGAACTCGTAAGTTGCGATCTGCCTCGTGGAAAACTCTCCCTCCGCATCGCACATCCGGCGCACCGAGTCGTGGAACATCACCTGCTCGACCCCCCACTCGAACTCAAAGGAGCCCTGATCCGCGATGATCGCATCGAGCCGCTCAAGGTGCGTCGCTTCGAACGCGTCCGGATGCGCGACCAATCCCCAAGTGATCGTCTGGTTGATCACATACTCGAGGGCCATGTACACCAACTCGGAGATGAGAATCGGAAACTCCCGCGCGTACCCCGCGAGCGTGTGCGCCGACTCGATAAAGCGCACGAACTCGTCAGGGTTGCCCTCTTCGAGCTCGTAGACAGCGCGAGCACTCACGAGCGTGCCCGTTGAACGCAATCGACCGAGCCAACCGAGTTGGATGTTCATCATGCTCGGATCGTTCGGGTTGCCGGTGATGGTGACGGTGTCCTCGTACCCAAACTCCATCATCAGGGCGTGTTCGAAGCGTTCCGTTCCCTCCCGAAGCTCCGCACCGAGGTACTCGCGCGTGGTCGCACCCTGCACTCGATCCGTGATCTCCATGAACGCGTCCGTCTCAATGAGCTCGCGCCAGAGCGCCCATCGTTCAGGGTGATGCGGCAAGGATCCAGAATACTCAAGGCACGCCGGCTCTTTGTAGAACCCCAAGTGGTGATCGTAATAGGTCTCGATCAGGATCGGCCACGCCTTCTCCTCGTCCGGGATCGACATCATCCACTCGTTATAACTCGCCGACGGGTTCCAGAGCAGTGTCCCATCACCACGGTCCCACCAGGGCGACCAATTCCCGTCGGTCACCTCGTTCCAATCAACGGACAGCCCCGCCAGTTCCGAATCATTCAGCGGCTCGGTGTGCAGAAAAGTGAAATACGCCCAGCCCCCCAGCGCCGCCAACAGCATGGCGATCATCACCGCGATCACTACGAGAACAATCATTACTTTCTTCATATCTGATCCTATGGATTCGTTCCACGGTTCTTTCACCATGGCAAAAAAACACCCCCGCCATGCGAGGGTGAGAACAAGCTGTTTCGCGGGCTCATCAGAGCTCGATGAGCTCCATGTCGGACTCGACCAGCTCTTCTGGGGCCGCGTCTTGCACGCTCTCGCCAACGATCTTGAGTGATTCGAAATCCTCGCCCATGCGATTCCGGATGGTCTTGGCATCGTAGAGCTCGCCGCGTGGGAGCAGGATCGAATCGCTCGCGCCGGGGACCTGCCCGGGCTGCTCGTCGACGATCTGGGCTCCGAAGCCGGGCGCGTGCTCCTTGAGCGTCCCGCCGTTGGCGAGTTCGATCAGATCGAGCGCGATCTGCCCCTCGCTCTTCGAGTCGTGCTGGTTGGGGATCGCCTGATCGAAGTGCTGCATGATGTTGGTGCAGTTCTCGAATGTCCCGGACTTCTCCGCGAATGTCGAGCTCGGGAGGACCACATCCGCCTTGTCGCACAACACGGACTGCGTCGTATCGATGAGGATCGTCTTGCGACCGTTGAGCGCGTCCACGAGATCGTCGGTGACCCAGGCGCTGGGGAAGTTGGCCGTCATGACCACCGCATCGAACTCGCTCGCGTTGCGGACAAATGTATCGAACTCTTTGTACCCGCCTCCGACCGCGTCGAGGACGCGCTTGACGCCGTTCTTGTTGGGGACCTTCTCCGCGCGCTGTACGAATGCCTTGCCCGCCTGCGGGTTGGGATACTCGATGTCCTCGCCGTCGGTTGGGACAGGCCCCAGGAACAGGGAGATGTTCTCGTTCATCGAACGGATGGCACGCACGAGCAGGTACGCCTCTTCCGTGGTGAGGGTTGGGGAGATCACCAGCGCGGTCTTGGATGCGCCGCGGATGGTATCAATGACCTGCTTGTAGGCGCGGGTCCAGGTCGCATCGACCTGCACGCCGTGCTCCTTGCGGGTGGGCGTAACGAGTCGATTATCCGAGTGTACGAACTTCCACCCGTAGCGCACCTCATCGGTGATCCACCAGGTGTTGATGTCCATGTTGTGACGGGGCTTGATCCGGTAGACGCGCCCCTGGTTGTGCTCGACCCAGATGTTGTCACCCGAGCTCGTGAACGGGTCGATCCCCGCGGTGCGCTTGAGGAACCACACGCGCTGGGCGAACAGGAAGTCCTTATCGAGCAGCGACCCCACGGGGCACAGGTCGATGACATTGCTCGCGAGGGGGTTGTTGATCGGTTCGCCCGGGAAGATGTCGATCGTGGACTTGTCGCCTCGCGAGTCGATCATCAGCTCGCTCGTGCCCGTCACCTCTTCCGTGAACCGCACGCACCGGGTGCACATGATGCACCGATCGGAGTACATGTAGATGTGATCGCCCAGGTTCTTCTTGGGGGAGACGACCTTGGTGTCCGTGAATCGCGAGTGCCCGCGCCCGTACTGGTATGAGAAGTCCTGGAGGGTGCACTCGCCCGCCTGATCGCACACGGGGCAATCCAGCGGGTGGTTGATCAACAAGAACTCCATCACGGCCTTCTGGTTCGCGATGGTCTTTTCGCTCTGCATCTCGACGACCATGCCGTCGACACACTCCGTCACACAGGTCGGGAGGAGCTTGCCGCCCATCATGGGTTCGAGCTTGTTGTCATTGCGGGGGTTGGGCGCCTGGAAGGTCGCGAGACAGATCCGGCACTGAGCGGGGCGAGACAACCCGGGGTGATAGCAATAGCGCGGGATATCGATCCCGTTGCGATCGGCCACCTCGATGACCAGATCACCCGGCGTGAACTCACACTCAATCCCGTTAATCGTGACAGTCGGCATAGCGTCGCACAATCCCATGTTTGCCCCCCAAGTACCGGGGTGGGCACAGACACGAACGCACCGATCGAATAACCCCGATCCAGTGCGATCAGCTCATTTTCCAATCATAGCGCCCCGCCCAGATTGCGTGGGTTTCGGGCACCAGCAATCGCTCACCCACCTTCGGATCCGCCCTGCGCCGCCTCAGCGCCAGGATTAGTCTCCGCCTGATCACGAACCGGTGCCCCGATCTGGGCACCTAAGACCCAGAACGCATCGATCTCGTGCAGGGATTCCAGATCCGGATCAACGATCCACCAACGCCCCTGCTCATCGCCCCCGTAACCGAGCTCGACCGCGAATGCCCAGTGCTCCATCGCCCGGTCGATCTCGCCGCCCATCGCGCGATAGCACGCGAGGTTGTAGTGATCGCCGGCCCCGTGCCCGCCCCATCTGTCGTCGCCGTCCTTCGATGCGCGGGCGTACTGATCCGCCAACTGCGAGAACAGTTGCTGACTCGTCTCCAGACCCTCGGTCTCACGCAGCGCCCACGCGTAGTAATAGAGGTTGGGGTCGGTTCCGACCGATTCATCCCCCGATTCCAGCAGATTCACCATCTGGGTCCAGATCTTCTCCGCCTCCGCCGCATGCCCGGCCTGGCGATGGGCAATCGCGAGGTAAAAGTACGATCGGATGTCTTTGGGGAAAAGCCCGACCATCTCCTGCGACTTGGAAACCGCATTGTCATGCTGCTCACTCGTTAATGCGGCAATCACATTCGACATCATCCCACGAATCGTGGGATTGCGATCGAAGGCCGCCGCCCGCGGATGGCGTTGCTCATCCATCGGTTCCAGCGTCACCACATAGATAAACGCCCCCATCGAGAGGGCCGCGGATATCCACACGACATGTCGTACCTTGATCCCCATATAGGTCCTTCCGTCCCCAATCGCGTTCGGTTGCACACCACCCCCGGACGCATACCCAGCATACCCTACCACACGATGAGCACCAAGAAGATCAAACCACCCAAGGGCACCCGAGACCTCTACCCCGAGGACCTGCTCCGCCAGCAGTACATCACCAACGCCTGGCGAGACGCCGCCATCCGCTGCGGATTCGACGAAATCGCAGGCCCAACCTTCGAAACCACCGAGCTCTACGCCGTCAAATCGGGCGAGGGAATCCTGGGTGAGCTCTTCCAGGCCTTCTCCGGCAAGTCGCCCAAAGAAGTCGAACGCGTGAAGGAGACCGGGCAGGCCGAGTTCGCCCTCCGCCCAGAGTTCACCCCCACCCTCGCACGGATGTACGCTGCGCGTGCCAAGGAACTGCCCCAGCCGTGCAAGTGGTTCACCGCGGGCCCCTACTTCCGCGCGGAGCGCCCCCAGCGTGGGCGGCTGCGGGAGTTCCTCCAGTGGAATGTGGACGCCATAGGGATGCCCGGCGAAGACAACTCCGCAGAGAACCGGGCACGGATGGATGTCGAAGTGATCGAGTGCATGGTGCGCATGTTCGAAGACCTCGGCGTCATCGCGGACGCGCTCGCGATCAAGCTCAACGATCGCAACGCAATGGCCAACTACTTCGCATCACTCGGGATCACCCCGGACCAACTCGAAGACGCATTCAACCTGCTCGATCGTCAATCCAAGCTCCCCGCCGACGCGCTCCGCACCCAAGCACAGGACGCGAATCTCCCCGAACCCTTCATCGCCTTCCTCACACAGACAGACACAGCTGCATCACCCAACCTCGACGGATCTGATCTCGACTCTGTGTGCTCTGTGTGCTCTGTGGTCAACATCGACCCGTGGATCGCACGCGATCACACCATCGCGCGCGGCCTCGCCTACTACACCGGCACCGTCTTCGAAGCCATCGCCGAGGGCGAACGCGCCGTCGCCGGCGGCGGCCGCTACGACAACCTCATCGAGCTCTTCGGCGGTCCACCCACCCCCGCGTGCGGGTTCGGCATGGGCGATGTCGTCCTCGGGAACCTCCTCGACGACAAGGGGCTCATGCCTACCGGGTCACAGCTCATGGACGCTGTCTCGCGCCAACAAGCATCCATCCGCCCCGTCGCCTTCGTCGTGCCCAATGGCGACGAACCCAACGAGTCCCTCGTCCACACCCTCGTCGCCAGCCTCCGGCGCGGGATCGAGTGCAATGAATGGTCAACGCGCGACGAACGCAAACCCTGGGACAGGAATCGTTACCGCGTCGCTCCGATGCACGCACGCGTGTCGTACAAGTCCACCCGCAACCTCAAGAAGCTCCGCGCCGACGCGGTGAATCAGCACGCGCGATACTTCGTCGAGATCCACGCCGACAACAAGGTCGAACTCACGGACCTGGACAAGCGCGAGCCGATTACCAGCGACACCCACGGCTCATTCAGCATCGACCCAAACGCGGAAAACTATGTCGGCACCGCGATCGCGACACGCGACTGACTTCTTCGCTTACCCTCTTCGCTGGGTGCCACTACTCGCGGCATCGCCGCGCAGTAGTGTCTTCAGAGTCACACAAGAGCACTACTGCGCCGAAGACGGCGAGTAGTGGCACCCAGATTCAGATTCAACATTACTGCGCGATCAATGCGGTCCCCACACCGACCAGCAGGTGCACAAGGAACACCCCTGCGAACATCATCCACGCCACTCGCCACTGCTTACGCCGGGACATCCGCAGCCAGTCCCGCTTGCGCGCCACCAGCACCCACAGCATCCCCACGCACACCATCGTCAAAGTGACGAGCGAGACCATGAGAAACACCCCCTCGGCGTTCTCGCCCCCGCTCATCACCACGCCCACCGTCATCATCAGCCCGACGAGCAAATCGAAGCTCAGCGGCATCGCGAACGCCAGCAGCGCCAGCAACCACGCGCCCAGAAAAGAACTGCTCGACGACACGCCCAGCTCGATCGGGCATTCACACTCGGGACACACACCGAGCGTCACGCCGCGCAGGTTGTACCCGCAGATGGGGCACGGCGCATCGTGATCCGCGAGGTATGCACAAAGCATGCCTCCCGTAGCGTGTCGCGAGCGTAAATCGTCCTGCCCCATGATGTCTGTTGTACCCGATCAGGTGTGCGGGTGTTCGTCCCGAACTACCAGATCCAGCGCAAACGCCCGAAGTCGATCGCAAAGATCCTCGAGAGCTTCGACCCGTTGGCATCACTGAGGGGCGCGGGGAAGTAGACCACGAACGCTTTCCCCACAACCAGGTCACGGTTGACCACGCCGGGGGTGTCGTCGATCTCCTCGCGGACCCACCCATAGATCTCTTCATCTCCCCAGAGTCGTGAGTCCGCGGAGTTCGAGGAGTTGTCGCCGCACATGAAGAACTGCTCGCCCGACATCGTGGGGAAGTTTTCGGGGTGTGCCCCGCGCGTCGGCGTGCCCTGATTGATGTGGTACGAGATGTCGCGCTGGATGCGCACATGCGAGAGCTCGAACGCGCCGCCCTCAAAGTCCCAATGAACGCTCGGCTTGCCATAGATCTCGGTCTTGTGGAAGATCCCCAATCGACCGCCGCTCGTGTCATCCTCGAGCTCTTCCCACGACATGCCCGTTGCGGCACTCGCACGCTCCGACGGAGTCCATTCGTAGGCGCCCTTTTCAGCACCGCCCGCGATGAGCTCGCCGTCGACAAACACCCATAACGCCTGATCGATGTGCCAGAACTCGACCTCCGCCCAGTCGCCCGCATCAACCGCGCCGAACGAACCGGAATCGATCTCTGTCCAGACAGAACCCTCAGAAGTCGCGTCGCGCATCTGTACGCTGGCGCTGCCAGAACCCAGATCGATCCGGGCACGGAACGCACGCCCACGCGATTCGATCGTCGGCGAGGCGATCACACCCGCCCCCTCAGAACGAATGTTGCACGACAGCGACAGATCACTCGTGGGGAACGGACGCAACCCCGGGCGGGGCGTCGCCTCGTCACTGCCGAGGAACAGGTCGTAGTAATCCGCCGTCTGGTTGTAGGGGTTCATGTCCGTGATCGGACGGATGTCGTTCCACCGCAGCGTGGTGCTGCCCGATCCCTCGAAGGCGTACGCACGCTGATCCGCAACGCCCGACCAGCCCGAGCCCACCCCAGTGAACGGCGAGCGGAACTCGATATTCTCGACCGGCGCATAGCTCGAATCGAACACCTCCTGCAGCATCGAACGCTGCACGCGTTCGGGCTTGCGTTGGATGTCCCAATCGTTCTGGGTCCAAGTGTCCCAGCCGGACGAGGCCGTCTGCCCCTCGATATACGGGCGTGTGAACACATCGCCGTCCACGATCGCGAGCTGCTCACCGGGCAGACCGACCAATCGCTTGATGTAGTTGATGTGCTCGCCGGGGTTTTTGAAGACCACCACATCCCACCGCTCGGGTTGCTGAATCAGCGGGAGGTACTTGAGCACGAACACGCGATCACCCGCCGCGAGACGACGATTCGAGTCCGCATACTCAAGACCCGACATCGGGTCCTGCACGAGAATGCCCGTCTGGTTGCGCACGGGCTGGCGGTACTGGTTGTAGGTCCATGGCCCGGTTTCCCAGTTGTACCCCGACTCATCACCCTGGAAGCGGATGTGCTTGCCCAGGAGCGTCGGAGCCATCGATCCCGTAGGGATCTGGAAACCCTCGATCACGAACCCGCGGAACAGGAACGCGAGCATAAACGCAATAATGAGACTGGTGAGTGTCTCCTTGATCCCGATCGATCCCTCGCTCTGTTTCTTCGCGTCCGCCATGCGACTGCCCCTGTAATCGTGTCTATTCCTGAAGACCGAGCTTCAGAGGTTATTCGCCAGACGAACCATCGCCGCTTGAGCCGCCGCTGTTGTTATTCCCGCCGCCTTCGCCGCCACCGGGGCGTTTCCGGCGTCGACGCCGACGCTTCTTCTTCGGCCGTTCACCCTCGGGTGCTGAACCCGGCCCGTCCGACGAACGGGATTCCGCCCGTGAACCGCCCTGATCGCTGGGGATATCCGTCTTCCGCTGGGTGTTGGCACCCGCCGCCTGGTTGCCCGAGCCGCCCGACTCGCCACCCGAGCCCTTGCGCCGACGACGCCGACGCTTCTTTTTCTTGGTCCCCGCACCCTCGCCCGGTTCGGCCGCATCCTTCTCGCGCGTCTTGGTCGCGGCCTCGCCCTTGGGTGCACGCTTCGTCCGCGAACCACGCGAACCATCACGCCGATCGGATCGCTCGCCCCGCTTGGGACGGGCCTCACGCTCGGGCGGGGTCTTGGAATCCGGCTCGGTCAGGTCCTCGATCGGGAACGCCGCCTCTGTCCCGTCGTCGAGCTTGATCAGCGCGAGCTGGGTCAGGATCTGTGTCGAAACGACAAAGCCATCGCCGTCGGGTGTCCCCACACGCGACTTGCGATGCGGGAGGTTCTTGCGGAGTTCCTCGTAGGTCTCATCCTCGTAGCGAAGACAACACATCAGGCGTCCGCACCGACCCGAAATCTTCAATGGATCGAGCGTCGCCTTCTGGACCTTGGCGCTCTTCATCGATACCGGCTTGAGCACCTTGAGGAAGTTCTTGCAGCAGCAGTACTGCCCGCAGCGCTCATAGTCCGCTGTGATCCGCGCCTCGTCGCGTGCCCCGATCTGACGCAGCTCCACCTTGCAGTCGAACTCACGCTGCATGTCGGAAACGAGATCGCGGAAATCGACCCGGTCCTCGGCACCGAAGTAGATCACGATCCGCTCGCCACCGAGCATCGGCTCGGCCTCGATCACCTGCATGGGCAGATCGGCCTGCTCGATCATCCGCTTGGCGCGCATCCGAAGCTCGTTCTTCTTCTGCTCCAGTCGTTCCTGATCGTTCAGATCATCGACCGTCGCGATCCGGAGGACCTTGCCGCGATCGTGGAACGGGTACTGACGCCCGCCGGAGTTCTCGATGTACTCGAGCATCTCCTTCCGAGTCACGCTCTTGGAACAACCCGCGTTGGGGCAGGTGCTGGTGAGCATTTCCCCGATCTCGGTGCCGCGATGCGTGCGGACAACGAGCTTGGACCCGCACCCCGGCTTTTCTTTGCCGGTGTAAGGGAACTCGCCGACCATGCGCATGTAGCCGAAGCGCACCACGATGCTCGTGGGCGCGTTGAGCCGTTCATACGCTTCGCGATCCTCTTTCTCTTTGAGATAGGACGCGAGGTCTTCTTCGAACTGTGGGAGTGGTTGAATAGGCACAAGTGGCGTTCGTCGAGAATCGTGGGCACACAACGCAGCGCCCGATGCACGAGGACTTTAGGGGGTTCCGAACGCCCGGGCACGCGCCCGAGCAAACAGAGCCGCGAGATCCTCACGCTCGAGGAGCTGAGTCCCATGATTCCGATCCGACTTGTAGACCATCAGCGCTTCCTGACCCGAGTCCACAACGAAGAGAAGCTCTTCGTTCCCGCCGTCCGTCGACATGATGGTGTACGCCCCGCTCTCGCTGGACATCTCCGCCTGCGCCGGCGTGTCGATCAGACCCGCGCCCTGCACGACGATCAGCGCCGAAAGAATCCCGGCGCTGACCCAGAGCCACCCACCGCGATCGTGTTGCTTTGCTTCCTGATTCTGCATCGGATGCTCCTTTTATCGCTCGGGGTCGCTGTTGACATCACGGACGAGATCACGGAATCCGAGCCCTTCCAAGGCCTTGGTGGATTCGTTCCATCGCAGAGACACGATCTCACGGTTGGCAGAGTCGAGCACATGGATCGTGCTCGCCGTTTCACCGAGCGTGTCGCTCCCGATCACCGTGTACACCCCGCGGACACGCATGTCGTTGCCCTCCATCTGGGCACCGACCTGCGGCGACAGGGTCACCAGGCCCAAAATCGCGAGCAAAGCCAGATTCAATGCCACCAGCCCCGATCGACCCGAACGGCCCCGGTGCTGTGTTTCGTTCGTATTCGTCATGGCCATACCTCCAGGCGCGAACAAACCGTCCGCGTCTCTATGAGCATATACCGCAGAACACCCCCACCGGTTCTTGACCGATCGGAGCGTCGGGAAAACTCGTCCAGATTGGTCCGGAATCAGTCCTGGTGCCCACGCTTGGACTTGAGCGTGACGGCAAACACCAGAAGTCCCGTCAGCAGGATCGCAACACCCCAAACGATGAACTTGGGGCTGCTGGGCGCATCCTGCGTCGTCGGCGGACGCAGCGCCTCTTCCTGCGCGAGCACATCGCCAGCACTCATCGCCAACATCATCATCGCGACCAGCGCCATGAATCCTTTGCTCATCATCGATCCGCACACACGCTCAAGCAGGGGGCTATTCATGCATCCACGCTACACCACCAACCGCCCCGCATCAAGCAGAACCCAGCCCGCGGCACACACTTTGATCCACGCTCAGAAACCCAGCAGCTCAAAGGCGGGCTCCCGAACACCCGCCTGATCACGCTCCAGGCCGCGATCGTGAACAGGAATACCGAACGGACGACTCAGTCGCTCGAAATCCTTGGTCGACAGGTGCACGGTCCCCCATTTCGGGCTCCGAACACGCATCGCTCCCGTATATGAGTCCAGATCCATGCAACGCATGGTGTACCAACGACCCCGATCCACCACCGTCTCCACGAATAAACCATCCGGCGGCACATCATCACACCAGTACATAAACACAAACATCGGCTCAAACTCGGGACCGAACAGCGCACGCCAACGCTGCAACGCCTCAATATCCTCAAGCGTCACCCAAGATTCCATCCGAGGCTTGGCCGGCGTCCCGTCCTTTAAACGGATCTTGGGCAAGCGTCGCCCCTTCACCTCGACAAGCAGATTCCCGCCGTCGCCGTAGATCACGAAATCAAAGTTCTTGAGCGTGCTGGACGATTCGCCATCCCGGGAACGCGTGATCCGAGATCGATCGGGCAGCAACGATTTCTTGGCCTCGTCCACCGAAATGTACGGCACGCGCTGATCCCGAAGGAACCGCTCGAACGCATACTCATAGTGATGACGACGCTGGGCCATACCCGATCATATCACAAACCCAGCACCGTCGCATCATTCTCGACGAAGCCGATCGAGCACCACCCGAATTGCGGGGGGTTCGATCGCATCGGGCAGATTCGCCTCTGCTCGCACCCGCTCCTCGATCTCGATGGTCCGGATCATCCCTCGATGATTCGCGTTCACGATCACGACATCCGTAGCGCCGTCCATGACCGCCGAGGAAACCGGCACGACCCCGTCGCCCAGTTCCGCGCCGAGCGCCTCGACCTGCGAAAGGATCCGCTTGGATTGTTTCTCACCAACGATGTCGCGGAGCACGCTTCGTGCGCTCGCGTTGCTCAGCGTCCCCACGAGCGTGCTCGGCGTATCCGTCCGCCCCACCACACAAACCACACGAATCCCGTCCGGGATCGATCGCTCGTTGAGCTGCGCGAGGAACGCAGAATCAGGCATCAGGTCGATGCCCGCCTGCCCCTCGCCGTCGTTGAAATATCCGAGCAAGCGTTTGGGGTCCAGATCATCCGATTCCGCCCAGCGCTGAACCTGCTCGCGAGCCTCGGCCACGCTCCGCATCCGGGCCCAGGGCGACCCCTTGTGGGGCGTCCCAAGCGTGATCAAGGTGCCCACGGGCACACCCCGATCGAGGTATCCATCACGCGAAAGCACCTCCCGAGAGACCAGCCCGCCCATCGAATGGCAGACCAGATCAATTTCGCTGAGCCCACGGGTGCGCAGGTCCACGAGCGCCCGCTCGAACGCGTCTGCGCTGCGCACAACTGCCTGATCGTTTGCGTAATCGAAACGCAGCACCGTGTGCCCCTCTTGGGCCAGCGCGGGCGCAAGCTCGTCCCATATCCCGCCGGGCTCGTCGAGCCCGTGGATCAAGACAACCGCTCGCGGACCAATATCGGCAAGGGGATCGAGTGAAGCCCATGCGTCGGTGTCCGCGTTGTAGCGGCGCACGCCGCGCCATGTCACACGATCGCCTGAGCGGACATCCATCGCCGTCTCCGCGAGACTCGAAGAAACCGACTCAACGAATCGGGCGATCGCCTGAGCGCGTGCGCGTTCAACCGGTTGCGTGTCCCGCAGCAGCCACAGCCCGACCGCGCAGAGCACGCTGAGGAGAATCGCACAAACAATCAATCGACGCACGCGTCTGAACCTGGAACCGCTTCGGGTCATGGTTGTGTTGTTGGGGATTGCGTGCGCAATCGTTCAAGGAGCGATTTTTCCGCCTCTGCGTAGCGACCGTAGGCCTGATCCACGACATCCGCGATCTCCCGGATCTCATCCACCGCGCCGGGGGCGGGGTTGGCCGTCGCGTTCAGGACCGCCGCGTCCAATGCCTCGGACGCAACACGAAGATCCGACACAGCGCGGGCGTACGAACGCGCCGCCTCGTAGATCGGTTCACGCAGCAGGTCCTCTTCGCTGGGCTTCTTGAGCAGACGCCACGGCTGAGAGCGGATCTCCTCGACAAAGAGTTTCCCCTGCACGCCGATATCGCTCGCCGAATCCAGTGTCGCCGCGATCTTCGGCTTGTTGCTCAACAGAATCGAGTTCGCGTTGTCCGCGATGTCCTTATACGACCCCAGCGCCACCGAGCCCTTCTCAAGCAGCTGATCCACCTCGTCCATCGTCGTCGTCTTGAAGCGTTCCGTCGTCACATCGACATTCTCAAGAATGCTTGTGACACGCTCCTTGTTCTCTTCCAGCACACCCTTCGCCTCGGTCACGGTGGACTGCACATCATCGAGAACAGGCGAGAACTTCTTGGCCGCATCGTCCGCGCTCGAGAGTATCGAGTCCACACGCGGCGCCCAGCCGTCCTCCGCGTTGAATCGTTCCGTGAACTCACGGATATTGGCCAGGGTCGATCGCCCGTCGTCCACGCTTTCGCCAAACTCGGGCTCAAGCTCGAGCACCATGCGCTTCATCGCTTCCGAGGTCTCGTTCACATTCGCGGTGATCTCTTTGACTTCGTGAATCGTTTCCTTGATCGCCAGCGCCTCTTCCGTCGAGAAACCGAGCTGACTGAGGATCGACGGCGCAAACCGCCCTCGCAATGCCTCGCCCGGATCCAGCGTGTCGTTCTCGTCGTCCGGACCGCCCTCGTAGGCGCCGGCGCCCGGGGACGCGATGTTGATCTTGGAGATCCCCCCGAGGATCGGGAGCGTGAGATCCGCGTAGGCGTCCTCGTACAGCACCAGGTCTGTGCGCAGCGCGACGATCACATCATGCGATCGCACCACCTCCACGCCGGTCTGCTCATCGAGCATGGCATTCTCACGGATCGAGCGGACCTTGCCAACGCCCAGACCGCCGAATGTCACATCTGCGCCGGGCTGCAAACCCGCGACACCCACGCTTGTTGGGAATCGAATGACATACTCTGAGCGCTTCACGAACTTATCCTGCACATCCGAGAGCGTGAACGCGATGAACACCGCGAGCAGGATGCTCAGGATCAGGAATAATCCCGCGACTACATTGTTTCGGCTCACCAGTTGTGTGCTCATCGATCGTCCTCACCCCGGCTACCCCCCGGGCACTTTCCTCGTCCTCATGATCACCCGCGTGTCGGCTGGACACTGGGTGTCCGGGTCACCCGGTCCATCGTCATCCCGAACAGATCCTCGCTGTACGACGCTTCGTCACGCCGAGCCGCCAGCGGGCCCTCCGCGTCTCCACGCAGGAACTGTCGCACCAGGCGCTTGCTCTCATTGAGCTGCTCCGCTTCCGATGCGGGCATATCCCGGAGATTCTCGAACCAGGAACGCTCCTCCAGGCAGAGCATCATGCCGCGATCGAGCATCGCCATCCGATCCGCGATCGTGAACGCGCTGTCCATCTCGTGCGTCACCACGATGCTCGTCACCCCAAGCTGGCGAGTCAGCGCGATGATCAGCTGATCGATCTGCGCACTCGTCACGGGGTCCAACCCCGCGCTGGGCTCGTCATAAAATAGGATCTTCGGATCCAGGGCCAGCGCACGAGCCAGCCCCGCGCGTTTCTTCATCCCGCCGGAGATCTGCGCCGGGTACTTGTGCGCGTCCGCGCGGAGCCCCACGAGCTCCAGCTTGATTTTCACCTGGATATCAATAATCTCATCATCCAGATCGGTGTGCTCGCGAAGGGGCAACGCCACATTCTCGCCGATCGTCATGGAGTTGAACAGCGCACCTGATTGGAAGAGAATGCCAAACTTCTTGCGGACCTCGTTGAGCCCCTCCTCTTCCAGCTGACAGATGTTCTGCCCGAAAAGCTCAACGCTGCCCTCATCGGCAGTATGCGTCCCGATCATGGTCCGGAGCATCGTGGACTTGCCCGATCCCGAGCCGCCCATGATCACCATGGTCTCGCCCGGGTACACATCCAGATTCACACCGGTCAGAACGGTCTGGTCCCCGAATCGTTTGACGACATTACGCAGACGCACGATCGGCTCGGTTCCCGAACGATCCGGTGGCGCACTGTCTGTCACTGATTCAACCATGGGTCCGACACGATCCCGTTGGGCGAGCGCCACCCATCGACGCGCACGTACGCCGGAGCAGATCCCGCGATATCACGGCCCCTCTTCGGGGTTTTCCATGACCTCTTCTTCGGCATTTTCCCCCTCCGGCGTTGCCGAATCCGCGTCAGAATCCGGAACAGAGCCGGGGTTCGCTACAGAGTTTGCGCCCGGCGGGACCATGTATTCCGTCCCATCGGGGCCAACGAGAATCAGCTGCTCGGGCAGAGGCATCCCGTTTGTACCCACAGGACCCTGACCGCTGGGGTCCATCACATAGATCACCAGCACCCAGCCCGTGTCGAACTGAGCCGGCATCGGCACAAATCCCTGACGGTTCTGGTAGGGCTGGATCAACGGACCAACTGCCATATACCCGTTCACAAGCTCACCGAACCCGTCGGGCATGCTGACATACTGCCCGAGGTCGGTCGTGTACGCCGCGGCAAACGAGATGAACTCATCGTCGCTCGTCTGATCACCCGGAGTCGCGAAATTCTTCCGAGCCGCCTCGAAATCACCGTTCTGCACATCCGTCAGGATCGCCTCGGTCGTCGCACCGAACTGAGTGATCGCGACTTTCATCATCCCGCCAAGACCGAAGAAGATCCCGATCCACAGCGCGATTGTGAGCAAGCCCACAACCAGGCCACCGATGGCAAGCCCCATCCCGCCAACGCGTCCCTTGCTGCGCGAAATGCCAAACATCGCGAGGACGGCCATGGGGATACCGAGGATCGAGGTGACACCGCCACAACACCCAATCACACCGAACACAAGGCTCAGAATGGCCAGAATGCTGGTCCGCTCGGGCTCCTGGTACAACTGAACATCGGGGTTTCCATATGTGCTGGGTTGTTCGCTCATGCGCCCAGCGTAGCGGTTTTTTGGGTTGTAAACCACTGCACCCGCACGAATCACGAAAAAATCATCCGGGCATCGCGCGCGAAAGTTGCGCCACAACGCGTTCGACAACCTCGATCGCGTGATCAATCTCCGCTTCTCCCGTATCCCTGCTCAGGCTGAAACGGATCGATCCGTATGCGATCCGCTCGGGCACACCCATCGCCAGAAGCACCGGCGAGGGCTCCAGCGAGCCCGATGCGCACGCGGCCCCAGCGCTCACAAAGATGCCCCGCTCGCTCAATGCGAGCAGCAACGCCTCCGATGACAATCCCGGGAAACCGATGTTTGTCGCGCTCCAGATCCGATGTTCACGATCCCCATTGACCTGTGCCCCCTCGCAACGCTCAATGATCCCCGTTTCGAGCCGATCGCGCAGCGCAGACATCCGCTCTCGCCCCGAGGCATCGCAAAGCCAGTCCTGCGCGGCTTCGGCCGCGCTACCCATACCCACGATCGCGGGCAACGCGTGCGTCCCCCCGCGCCGCCCCAGCTCCTGCGAGCCGGGCATCGTCGGCAACAGACGAACACCGCGCCGCACATAGAGCGCCCCCGCGCCCTTGGGGCCGTGGAACTTGTGGGCGCTGCAGTTGAGCAGATCGACCTTCAAACCGTCTTCACCAGACAGATCCGTGGGCATCTTCCCCACCCACTGTGTCGCGTCCGTATGGAACACCACCCCGCGCGACCGGCACAACTCACCGATCGCATGCACCGGCTGGATCACGCCCGTTTCATTGTTCACCCATTGCACACTCACGATCGCAACGCGATCCCCGTGCTCCTCGAGCAGCTCGCCGATCGCGTTCACGGACACCCGCCCGCCGGGCTCGACCGGGATCATCTCCACCCGCGCCCGCCCAAGATCGGACAACTGCTTGCACAGGTTCCGCACGGCGCTGTGCTCGAGCTCATTGGTGATGATGATGTTTTTTTCGGGGTCCACTCGTGCCATTGCCCCCAGCACGCCTCGGATCGCCAGATCAATCGCTTCCGTTCCAGAACCCGTAAAAGTGATATCACGCGAACGAGCCCCGAGCAGCTTGGCGACCTGCCCCCTTGCGTTTTCCAACGCATGCGCGGCCCGTTGCCCCATCCGATGCACGCTCGAGGGGTTCGCCCAGTGTTCCCTAAGCGCCCGCGTCATCGCGTCCACGCACGCGTCGCAGGGCATCGTCGTCGCGTGATGATCGAGGTACACCTGTTCCATCACGCGTCAGGTCTCGCCCCGCTTGAAAGACTCGTTCTTGTCAGTGCCCGGCTGCGACTTTTCGCCCTTCTGCCCCTCACGCCCAACCAGAATCCGCGCCAGAACATCCTTGACATGCACGCCGGAGGAATCGAACCCGTGACCCGGCACATCCATCGCGGTGAGCACGCCGTAGCCCATGCCAACATTCACCAGCACCCACGCAACAACGCCGGCGCTGAATCGTCCCGTGACCTTGTGCGCTTCCTGTGCACGCTCGATCTCACGCGTGATAAACGCATGCAGACGCGTCATATGGTCCGAAACCGCTTTATGGATCAACGGATCATCGACCTCGGAAATGGATTGCAACAGCACGCGATAGCCATCGCGCCCCTTCTCGGAGACCATCGGGTTCTCGCCGATGATCTTCATCAGACGAGCCCCCGGATCATCCACACCCTTCAGATCTGTTTCCCATTGATCGAGCGTCTGCTTTCCCGTCCGCTCGATTAGCGCCACGAAGAGATCACGCTTGGACTTGAAGTGCCGATAGATGATCGGCTCCGTGATTCCCGCCTCCTTCGCGATCTGCGCGGTGGTCGCGCCCGCGTACCCGCGGGATGAAAATAGATCCGCGGCTACATCAAGCAGCTGCTCTCGGCGTTGGGCGGCTGGGAGTCGACTCATAGGCTCGATGCCCCTTTCTCGTCCTCGTTTATCTCTTGTACGCAATCGTCCCCATCAGGGATCGGCACAGGATCATACCCGCCCTTCACAAACGGATGACAACGAAGGATCCGACCGATCGTCATACGGGTACCACGGATCGGCCCGTACAAACGATACGCGTCCAACCCGTACCGGCTGCAGGTCGGCTCGTAGCGGCACTGCCCGCCGATCAGCGGCGACAAGGTCACCCGGTACAACAGGATCAACCCCACAAATGGGGCATTCCCCACCCGCTTCCATACGCTCAGTCGGTGATCAGCCATCCGAACCGCCCGCCTGGCTCGACCGCTTCACATGCACCCGATGCGCCGATCCGATCGCGTCCGTCATCCAATCCCGATACGCGTCCAGTGTCGCGTCCTCGTGCGCCCTCGTCGTCACGACAATGTCATACGCCCCATCGGACGCCACCGGGAATGATGCCCGCTCCAATCGGAACACCTCGCGGATCATCCGCTTGAATCGCCCCCGCGCGACCGCGTTGCCGAACCGGCGCCCCACGGATAACCCCAGACGGTGCGTATCGAGTCCGTTTGGGCGAAGGTGAACCGTGATTGGGCCGCGAGATTTGCGGAGTCTCGCGTCGAACACCGGTGCGTACCCACTGCCCGGCAACCGATGCCGACGCCGGAACACCTTCCTTGCTGACGCCATTCCAGATTGGGCTCGCTTCGCCTTGTCCACGCTGAAAGGATAGCTCGACCCGCCCAGACGACGATCTGGGAAGTAGCCCGGAATCCGCGAATGATCCCAGATCATGGAAATGATTGACGGGCACACGAGTTACTCATGCAGCATTCGGCATTCCAAAATCGCTCACGCACACGAAAGGCGTCTTCGATGACCTACCCACGCACATTCTCGCACATCGGCATCTCCGTTACGGACCTCGATCGGGCGGTCGATTTCTATACCAAAGTCCTCGGGTGGTACCTGATCATGCCCCCCACAGAGATCGTCTCGGACGATTCCGCGATCGGTGTGATGTGCGACGATGTGTTCGGGAAGGGATGGGAGCGGTTCCGGATCGCGCACCTCTCTACCGGCGATCGGGTCGGGGTCGAGCTCTTCGAGTTCCAGAACGCGGAGAAACCCGAGAACAACTTCGAGTATTGGAAGACGGGCGTGTTCCACTTCTGCGTCCAGGATCCCGATGTCGAGGGACTCGCGAAAAAGATCGTCGAGCACGGCGGGAAGCAGCGCATGCCAATCCGGGAGTACTACCCCGGCGAGAAGCCCTACCGGATGGTCTATTGCGAGGACCCGTTCGGGAATCTCATCGAGATCTACTCGCACAGCTACGAGCTCACCTACTCGTCGGGCGCGTATCAGGACAACGAAGAGAGCTGATCGAGTACATCTCGTGTCTGGACACGACACAAAGCATTCGGCGCAGAAAAAGAGCCGGGCTGAAGGGGACATTTCAGCCCGGCTTTGGACTCGCCGGTCATCCACCCCGGCGAACCGATCGGGTCGGGGCGGTTCTCTCTCCCCGCACACACCCGACCCGTAGCACACTCCCGGGGTCCCCCGCCGGATACCCGCACACACACGCGAGGTACCGAGAGTGTTCCTGTTGGGCAGCATCGCATCACACACCATGCGGTATGCCCAGACAGTCAGTCGTGAATACACCCTTCTGGCTCGGGGGACGATGAGCAAACGCTCTATCGAGAGACCTACCCACCCGGCGACGGGTTCCACAACACGAACTGAAGCGGCCGGCCCCGGGGACGCAGGACCGACGCGCACAAGATCTCATCCTCATCTTCAGCGGATTGCACACACACATCCGATGCTCAGGATGACACCTGCTCTGCTTACTTTTCAAAGACGCCGACATGCTCAAGGAAAGAGCGGAAACCGAATCGACGCGTTGTTTGGGCCAGACATGACCCGACCCTCTATACGCACCCACACAGGCGCGGTTCCGAAGCAGGTTGCACCCTATGAGGACATTTCAGCAATTGAAATGCAACATCTGCCGTTCCCCCGTTTTCGCTCAATACAGCCCGATTTTGGCGCGTTATCTATAACACAATCAACCCAAGCCAACTCGAACTGCTCAGGTGAACAAATGTTCATCTTCTGATGAAACTGATACGCAATCGATCAACGGGTCGCGCGCTGACGGCGACAGAGCAACCCGGTCCCCAACCCAAGCATCGCGAGTGAACCCGGCGAGGGGATAATCGTTTGCAACGCGTATCCCGCTTCGTTGTAGGTCCCCTTGAATGACGAGTTGAAGATCGAGAACTCGAAGACATATGTGTCCTCTGCAAGATCCAGATCCCACTCAAAGCCCATGCCCTCACCCATGGAAATCAGATCGAAGTAGTCAACATCAAAGATCGTCCCAGCGCTGGAACCATGCAGGGCAACCCGGAGATTAAACCCGCCTGGCTCACCGAACTCAAAGTCACGAAGAAGGAATGACCCCCTGCTTATCCCGGTGCCTTCGACCTCGAATACAGCAGACAGCGTCGTTCTCGCCGTACCAACCTCATCTGTCGATCCGTACGCATAGGTCGAGCCCGCCGCATCGATACGCTGGCTCGTAATGGTGGAGAGCTGACTCATCTCCGCAGATGCATATCCCCCGAAGTCCTTGTCGAAGTAGCTCTGCAACAGTGATTCATCAAACAGGCCGTACCCTTCGTGTTCGACGAGTAAGGGATCCGGCGCATTGAACGGGCTCAACGCGGTCGAAACACTGCGATGGGCATCCAAAAATCCGCCCGCAAGCACCGGAGAAGCACCGAGTGACGAAACGACGACCATCAACAATCCGCGAATGGTGAACGGCTTCATACCCATGGTGCAACTCCAGCTCGGCGATCAATTTGTGTACCAGCAACCTATCGCAAACAAAGGGAACTGGCCACGATTCTGTAAATCAAACTCCGTGCTCTCAACTCATCACGCCTGAGGGGGCTTTTTTCCGCATGACATCAGAATCACAAACCCAACCACGCCCGCGATCACCGAGGCACCCAGCACGCCGAGCTTCGCGGCATCGAGCGAAACAGTGTCGCCCTTGAACGCGAGGTTCGCGATAAACAGCGCCATCGTAAACCCGATCCCCGACAGCCACGCAGCGCCGAACACATGACGCCAACTCGCGCCCTTGGGCAACACACCGATGCCCATCTTGTGCGCGACCCACGCGAATCCGAACACGCCCACCGGCTTGCCAACGAGCAACCCGAGCACCACGCCCCACATCGCCCGGCTCGACCAGACCGACTCGGCCGTTTCCGATTCGCCGCCACCCGACAAGGGCACGCCCGCGTTTGCCAGCGCGAACACCGGGAGGATCAGGAACGCCACCCAAGGAATCAGCGAATGCTCCAAGCGGCGTACGGGCGTTTCGACCTTGTGCCCCGCGTCTTCGATCGCGAGCACCGCGGACTGTTGCGCACCCGTTGTCCAAGCGCGTGTTTCGCCCTTTGAGTCCGCGTCAAACCGATCGAGCATCGAACGCACGAACCCGCTGTATCGCGCCTGATCGACGCGAGTCTTTGCGGGGATCGTCATCGCGATCAAGACACCCGCGATTGTCGCGTGCACACCACTCTTGAGCACGAAGTACCACACCACCAGACCAATGAGCATGTACACAAGCACCCGGCGGATACCGATCATGTTGAGGATCGCCATCAAGACCAACAAACCGCCCGCGTACCCGAGATAGTCCACCCCGATCTTCTCGGTATAGAAGATTGCGATGATCAACAACGCACCGAGATCATCCACGATCGCCAGCGAGGTCAGGAACACGCGTACAGACAAGGGCACGCGCGATCCGCACAGCGCGAGCACACCCAGCGCGAACGCGATGTCCGTTGCCATGGGCACGCCCCACCCGTTCATCGAGTTGTGCCCCATGTTCACGAGCGCATACACCAGACCCGGGATCGCCATCCCCCCCATCGCCGCCGCGATCGGCAGCGCCGCTTTGCGTGGGCTTTGGAGCTCACCCACAAGCACCTCGCGCTTGATCTCCAAACCGACGAGCAGAAAGAACACCGCCATCAGCAGATCATTGATCCACAGGATGAACGGCTTGCTCAGCGCCCAGTCGCCGAACCCAACCGTCACATAGCTCTTGTAGAACAGCTCGTCGTAGCTCGTGGCCCAACCCGAGTTCGCCCAGATCATCGCGCCCAGCGCACAGACAATCAGCAGCACACCGCCCGCGGCTTCGAACTTCATGAATCGCTGGAACGGAGACAACAGCCGATCGGCGGCCGTTGGGTTGAGGTCACGATCAGGTTGAGGGATATCGATAGGTCCAGCCATAGTGGCCGATCGTTCCCCTATGCGCGATATCAGGCAAGCACCCCATACCCACAATCGAACAGACATCCGAGTCCATTAATGGGTGTACCTATTTATACACCCGCCCGAAAGAAGCGCAAAGAGAAGCGAGCCGCCGACCAAACTGATCGACGGCTCGCGCACACATAGGGGAGAGAGATTCGTTTATGAGCTCGCGTGCTCCGCCTCACCCTTGGTGAAGCTGAAGCTCGTGCCCGCGGCGTCCACGATCACATGATCACCCGCGTCGAACTCGCCCGACAGGATCCGGCTGGCAAGCGGGTTCTCGATCCGCTTCTGAATCGTGCGTGCAAGCGGGCGAGCACCGTACGCCGGGTCGTACCCTTCGCTGATGAGCTGCGCCTTGGCCGCGTCCGTCATTTCGAGCACGATGTCGCGCTCCTTCAATCGCTGACGCAGGCCCTGGAGCATGATCTCCGCGATGCCGTCGAGAACATCCTTCTTGAGCTGATGGAAGACCACGACCTCGTCGATTCGGTTGAGCAACTCAGGGCGGAAGAACTGCTCGCGCATCCCGACATTGAGATTCGCGTTGAACTTGCCCGATTCCAGATCGGGCTTGAGCCCCTGCGCATCGAGATCCGCGCCCGGACCGCGCCGGATGAGATCACGCACCGCGGCTTCGATCTCCCAGTCCTCGCTGCCGCGCTCGGCCATCTCGAGGATCTTCTGAGAACCGATGTTGCTCGTCATCACGACGATGGTGTTCTTGAAGTCCACCGTGCGCCCCTGACCATCGGTCAGGCGCCCGTCGTCGAGCAGCTGCAACAACACATTGAACACATCCGGGTGCGCCTTCTCGACCTCGTCGAGCAGGATCACCGCGTACGGACGACGACGGACCGCTTCGGTGAGCGCGCCGCCTTCTTCATACCCGACATACCCGGGAGGCGCGCCGATGAGTCGGCTCACCGCGTGCTTCTCCATGTACTCCGACATGTCGATCCGCACGAGCGCGTCTTCCGTGTCGAACAGAAACTCCGCGAGCGCCTTGCAAGTTTCCGTCTTCCCGACACCCGTCGGCCCGAGGAACAGAAAACTCCCGATGGGCTTGCTCGGATCGCCCAGACCCGCACGCGAACGGCGCACCGCGTTGGAGACCTCGACGAGCGCATCGTCCTGCCCCACCACGCGCGATTTGAGATGCTCCTCCATCTGCACGAGCTTCTCGCGCTCGCTCTCGATGAGCTTGCTCACGGGGATGCCCGTCCAGCGACCAACGATCCGAGCCACCGCTTCCGGGTCGACTTCTTCCTTAATCAGCACCTCGCCCTTCGCCTGCCGCTCATCGATGTTGCTCTCCGCCTGATCGAGCTGCTTGTTGAGCTCCACCAGATCGCCGTACTGAATCCGCGCCGCACGCTCAAGGTCACCCACACGCTGGGCCTGCTCAAGCTCCGTGCGCTTCGCATCGATGTCGTTCTTGATGCTCCGAACCACATCGAGGTCCTTCTTCTCTTCTTCCCAGCGCGCGGTGAGCGCGCTGTTTTCTTCACGCAGACCCGCGAGCTCGGACTCGACACGCTCGAGCTCCTTGCTCTTCGTGTCCGCATCCGCTTCGAGCTTGAGCGCCTCGCGCTCGATCTCCAGCTGCATCATCTTGCGGCGCAGCTCATCGAGCTCCGTCGGCATCGAGTCGATCTCCATCCGCAGCGAACTCGCCGCTTCGTCGACCAGGTCGATCGCCTTGTCCGGCAGGAAACGGTCCGTGATGTACCGATCGCTCAACGACGCAGCAGCGAGGATCGCGCTGTCCTGGATCCGCACGCCGTGGTGCGCCTCGTATCGCTCCTTCAAGCCACGCAGGATCGCGACGGTTTCCTCAACACTCGGCGCATCGACGAGCACCTTCTGGAACCGGCGTTCGAAGGCCGCGTCCTTCTCGATGTGCTGGCGATACTCATCGAGCGTCGTCGCACCGATACATCGAAGCTCGCCCCGCGCCAGCGCGGGCTTGAGCAGGTTCCCAGCGCTGACCGCGCCCTCCGCTGCGCCCGCACCGATGATGGTGTGCAGTTCGTCGATAAACAGAATCACCTGCCCGTCGGAGCCCTCCACCTCGCGCAAGACCGCCTTGAGCCGATCCTCGAACTCACCTCGGTATTTGGCGCCCGCGAGAAGCTGGCCCACATCGAGCGCGATTATCCGCTTGTCCTTCATTCCGTCGGGGCAATCGCCGTTGACGATGCGCAGCGCGATCCCTTCCGCGATCGCAGTCTTCCCGACACCGGGCTCACCGATGAGGACCGGGTTGTTCTTGGTCCGGCGCGAGAGCACCTGCATGCATCGCCGGATTTCCTCGTCGCGCCCGATCACCGGGTCGAGCTTGCCCGAGCGTGCCCGATCCGTGAGATCGATCCCGTACTTCTTGAGTGACTCGAACGACGCTTCCGCGTTGGGGTCCGAGATGTTCTTGACCCCCGACGCGTCTCGGATCGCGCGGATCGCTTCCTTCGCGCTCTTGGTCGTGACATGGTGCACATTGAGCACCTCGACCGTGCTTCCCGCGACCTCGGTCAACCCGAGCAAGAGATGCTCGCAGGAGATGAACTGATCGTTCATTTCCTGCGCTGCGTGATCCGCCTTCGCGAGGATCTCCATCATCTCCCGACCGGTGCTCCCCGCGCCGGATGATGTCTTGGGCAAGCGCCCGATCTCCGATGTCACGATCTGCCGGAGCTGATCCACCGGCGCACCGATCTTCTTCAGGATCGCCACCACGGGCCCGTTCTGATCTTCGATCAACGCATCGAGCACATGCAGCGCCCCCACCTCGGGGTTGCTGTTGCCCATCGCAGACTGCTGGGCCTGCGCGAGTGCTTGTTGTGCGAGCGTTGTGAGTTTATCCATTCGCATGTCAGTTCCTCCTAACTGCGGCGTTGGGCACATCTTGTGCACCATCGCCGGGGAACTGAATGCAACTGGCGCGCCAGACTCGGAATGCTGATTCCAGCCCGCAGATCGGTCATGTGCGCCCGGAATTGGCACCCATCCGCACCCCCACTGCCGCTCTGGCAGACAGGGTGGTCTATATCATGGCTCGAGATCAGCGCATGAGAAAACGCGGCGTATCGCAGTCGGTGTCAGTGTCCGAAACCCTGATGAACAGGGGGGTGCCCAGGTCTAGATCCCGACCTTCCACTCGTTGGAGGCCTGGTCTTCGCCCAGAATCGCTCGGCTCCCAATCAGAGACTCAAAGGGATCGAACTTGTCTGACCGACCGCGATACGCCGCGTCTTGTCACAACATACTCCGACAACACGCGAGTTGATCCCTCCATTTCGTCCACTCTGGCATAATTCGTCCAATTGTGGACAACCACCCAAACGGAGACGATCGATAACCCCATACAATGAGAAGGGTTGCAATTCCCATATCACCCTTCGCAACCCTTCCGAACCTCGTGCGTATCGGACGAAGCTCATCACGCAGACACCCCCATGTCAGCGTGACAACGCGGTGTTTCTCCGCTATGCTCGTGACCTGAGAAAACATCACCTGATCACCCACGCACACGCATCGGGTGAATGACACTCAACTCAACGCCTGTGACATAAAGGTTTACACTCATGAAGACCCATCGCAACACCCGACGACTGACTGTCGCTGCACTCTTTGTTCTCCCCGCGACCCTCATCGGGTGCACCAGCTCGAACGGACCGCACCACGCCGGTGATATCGATTCGATCCGATGGGACCCGAGCCCCGCGATGCACACCACCGCGCAGCGTGCCCATGATCGTTACAACTCCCACGCACGCATGAAGGACACAAACCTTCGCGCCCTCACCGAAGATTTCGATCACGCGTTCTTCCTCGATCGCCCGACACGCCTCTACCACGGCGTGAAGCCCTGATCGCTGATCAAACACTGACAGAAAAGAACCCGCGTGTCCGATCGGACATGCGGGTTCTTTTACAGCCTGATGTGCTTCGTTGATTCAGCGTGCGGTGTAGCGGCCGCGCGATACCTTCTTGAATCGCTTGTTCTCACGAATCAACGCCTGGTTCACGATCGTGCGGAAGTTGGCCGCGGTCGTCATGTAACCGGCCTGCTGGACTGCCTGAGTCACCTCGGTGACGCTCATTTCCTTGCCCTTGAGGACATCAGCGAGCGAATCAACCAGGTTCTTCTCATTGCGCGGACGGCGGCGGATGCCACCAGCAGCACTGAGTGCGCCCTCTTCCGCGAGCGCCTGCTCGACCGTGGACAGATCTTCAAGCAGCTTCTCGCGTCGACGCTCAAGCTTCCGCACATTGCGTTCACGGCGCTGCAGCTCAGCCTGCAGTTCCGCGGTCGACATGGCGCCAGCGCCAGAGCTGGTGTTGGAGTTTGTGCTCGAACGACGACTTACTTTTTTCTTCTTAGCCATTGGTGGTACCGATTTCCAGTTCTTCTAGAGTGTTGCGTGATACACCGTGCCTCGAAACTGAGGCATTCTGAATCAAATTCCGTAGAGACACATCAAAGCTGTGCGAAATGATCGGAAAGGCACAGTACACCGATACCATATAAGCGTTCTGCTCCAAAGGCAAAACATGAACACTAAAATACCTAATATTTTTGCTTCCTAACATGCAATAAGCCGTGAAGACCCACCACTTTATGCATAATACCCTATTTCAGTAGGTAAATGTACTCACAGCAACTCACCCTGCACACCGAGCTTCGCAAGCAACCCATCGAACTGGTCAAGATCATAAAACTCGATCTGGACCCGACCCTTCGTTCCCTGCTTGTTGGTTTTGAGTACCACCCGCGTCCCAAGATGCTCACTGAGTGAGCGTTCCAGGTCTCGGAGCACCGATCCGACACGATCAGGATGCATCGCAGCCGTTGTACCCGGGGTCCCGGGCTGCTCATTGCCTTCTCCCGCTCCCGATTCATCATGTGAACTATGAAGCGAATCGATCGCGGATTCGAGCTCGCGCACGGTCCACTCTTCAGCAATCGTCTGACGAGCAAGCTCCGTTCGCTTTGTTTGATCCTCGCACGAGAGTAAAACCTTGGCATGCCCAACGCTAATTGCGCCCGATGCAACATGATCTCGGGTCTCTTCATCCAGATCGAGTAAGCGTAACAGATTCGCTAAACCAGACCGGCTCATACCCATCCGCTCGGAGAGTTGCTGCTGGGTGCTCCCGAAACGATCCATGAGTTGTCTCAATCCTGTGGCACGCTCGATCGGGTTCAGATCCGCACGCTGGATATTCTCAATCAGCGCGAGCTCGGCCGATCGCTCATCGTCCGCCTGGTCGACAATCGCCCGGATCGTTCCCAGCCCAGCCAGCTTCGCCGCCCGCCAGCGCCGCTCGCCCGCGATCAGCTCATACGCATCAACACCCGCAACTGCCCGCACCACAATCGGTTGCATAAGCCCGTGTTCCTTGATCGAGCTCGCGAGCGTCTCGAGCGCCTCTGTTTCAAAGACGCGACGGGGCTGATGTGGATTGGGACGAATCTTTTCTATCGAGAGCTCCATCACCTGATCGCGCCCGGATGTACGGTTTATGTTCGTATTACTTGTTTCCGGTTGTGCTGTTACCGATACTGGGCTCGATTCAACCTGGATAGGTGCCGCATCGACTAATGAGCTCAACCCGCGTCCGAGCCGGGCGCGTTTGGTTTTCTTCGGCTGCTTCTTATCTGCTGAACTCATCGCGTACCTCCGTGCACAAATCAATCGTTCTGTGTCCCCATGCCTGCATGAGGGGCTGATCAAGAATATCATCTTTCGATGCCTAAATCCCCCACCACCGAAATCATTGCACGCGGCGTACTCATCCAGCACGGATGCGTGCTGCTCTGTCAGAACCTCAAACACGGATATTCCTACCTGCCGGGTGGGCATGTGGAGTTCGCGGAGGCCGCCGCGGACGCACTCAAGCGGGAGATGCTCGAGGAATGTGGGGAAGAGGTTCGCGTTGGCCCCCTGCTCCTCACACACGAGGAAGCCTTCAAGGGCCCCAAGCGTGTGCACCACGAGATCAACCTTGTGTTCCACATGGAACACACAAAGCCCGTGCACGAGGAACCTACACCCATCAAAAGTGTCGAGGACGACATCGGGTTCATCTGGGCCGACCTCGCTGAACTCATCGAGATGGATCTCAGGCCGCACACGATGAAGGCCTGGCTGGCCAGCGGTGGGGGGATCGAAGAGCACCACGGCCCCCTGCTATCTGCGTTCCCCGAGCCACTCCGGTACGCACCTGCTAAGCACAGCTGATCTGACTTCAGTTCGATGATCACACTTGATCGGGTCCGGAAACGATCCGATATCTCGAGCGATGCCCTCGCCCTCCGAATCCAGCCCACCCGTGCCACCGCCTGGCCATCCAGGCGCGGGCGATGATCGCGCTTCAGAGCTTGCAGAGCTTGGCGCGATGGCCCCGCTTTATGCACACGAAATCCACAACCTAATAACGAATCTCTCGGGCAGGGCCCAACTCGCACTCATGCGACCCCACGACCCGGACATCGTTCAATCCACCCTCCGCACTGTCGTTGAAGGGTGCGAGCGAGCTTCGCGACTCTCCCAGCTCTTCCTCTCGCAGTGCGAACCCGAGGACCAGCAGCGGGGTGCCGACCTGGTTGGCGTCATGGAGCGGCTCGAGCGATCATTCCGATTCGATCCGACATCTGATGCACTGCTCCGCTTTCCGACAGTACATGCCGATCTCCGCCCAAATGCACCGGCGATTGTCCTGGAGCAAGTCCTTGATAATCTGATCCGAAACGCACTCCGCGCGATTCACGAGCACCCATCACCTGATGACCCCGAGCACGCGATCACGGTGCAGATCAATCCCACAACTGACAGTTGTTCCACATGGAACACCCCCACCGCCAACGCGATCATCATCGTTGTTGAAGACACCGGCGTCGGCATGAGTGAGTCGCATATCGAATCACTCCTGACACCGACAAACAGCCCACGCGCTGCGCGAATTCACAACCAGCGGTACCCCCGCCACGGGCTGGGCATGCGCGTCTGCCAGATGCTTATCGAATCGGTAGGGGGGCTCATCCGGTGCGAGTCCGAGCCGAATAAGGGCACACGAATGATCGTGATCGTGCCTTCGATCGAATCCGATTCCCATGGCTCAAAGCGAGCGGCCTGAAACCAACACACGAAGACTCAACGCTCAACCGGCACCACATCCGTCGGCATGAACTCCACCCAGACCGGATCACCCGGCTCAGGATGCACCGCACTGCTCGCGCTGTACGGGTTCATCTCCGCGATCTTGATCGGCGGACACCCCCGCACTTCCACGAGGTGCTGCGCTGTCTCACCGAGATAAGTGGTCTCAAGCAGCTTCCCCGGAAGCGTGTTATCTGAGTCTGGTTTGCGGAGGCGTATAGCCTCGGGACGCACAGACAACAATGTTTGTTCGGTATTTTGTAGGCCATGACCTTCGCTGACCACCGCGTCGAAAGACCCGGCTTCAACCTCGAACTGGACGCGATCATGCGCGATCTCGCCGGCTTTGGCCTCGATCAGGTTCGTTTCACCAAGGAACTCGGCCACAAATCGATTCCGTGGCGATCGATACAGCTCCCGGGGCGTCCCAATCTGTTCGATGTGCCCACTCTTGAGCAGCGCCACCCGATCCGCCATCGAGAGCGCTTCCTTCTGATCGTGCGTCACATAGACCGTTGTGATCCCGGAGTCCTTGCAGATCTTGCGGATCTGCAGTCGCAGATCGTTGCGGAGCTTCGCATCGAGATTCGACAGCGGCTCATCCAGCAGGAGCACATCGGGTTTGATGACGAGCGCCCGCGCGAGTGCGACACGCTGCTGCTGACCGCCGGAGAGCTGGTTGGGTTTGCGGGCGGCGTACTCTTCCATCTGCACCGCGGCCAGCGCGTCGAGGACACGCTGGTCCTTCTCCGGGTTCGCGACCTTGCGGACATTGAGCCCGAACGCGACATTCTGGGCGACGGTCATATGCGGCCAGAGCGCGTAGGACTGGAACACCATCCCGGTGTTGCGTTTGTTGGGTGGATCGTGGGTGACATCCTTGCCATCGAACGCGATCGTGCCGCTGGTCGGGTCGATGAACCCCGCGATCATGCGTAAGAGAGTGGTTTTGCCACACCCGGACGGGCCGAGCAGGAAGAACAGCTCGCCCGGCTCGATCGTCAACGAGAGATGATCAACCGCGGTCGCGGCGGACTTGCCCGCCCCAAACACCTTGACGAGATTTTCGATCGTGATTCGTGTACCCATCGTCGGCAATGATAGCAACGAACCGGTACGCGTCGTGATAGACTCGATACATGGGCGCCCCCGATCCACGATCTTCACAAACACCCAGACGCGTCGATCCGCTCGATCGATTGCGTTCCATGCGTGTGCGCCCCGATCGTGCCCGCGATCTCCATCATGACATGGCGGCGCACATGAAGACAATCCGCAAGGTCTCCCGTGCCGAGTCTGCGATCGCGCAGGCTTGGAGTGCCGCCGCGCCCGACGCGATCGCGTCACGATGTTCGCTGATCGGGATGAAGGCCGGGCATGTGGAAGTGGGGGTTCCGGACGCGTCGACGCGTTATCAGACGGACCGGTGGCTGCGGGGTGGGGGGCTCAAAGAGCTCTCAGCGCTGGCAAAGATCCCGATCCGAGGCGTGCGTTTCCAGATCATTTCCCGCCCCTGAATCGCTCTTGGTTGCACCAAGGTTCATTTTTTGGATGAGTTTCGTGTGAAATCCCTTTGACACCGAAGTCGATTTCGGAGATGCTGGTCCATCGGCGGCGTCGTGGTCGGTCGATGACAAATCATTCGTAGCGCGACCTGGAACGCGATTCGGCTTGCCGCACACACAAGCCGAGCGCACCTGATGGGGTCTCTAAGGGAAAGAGCATCGCACTCTGCACACACTGCGATGCTCCTGAGTGCTACGAACTGTGTCTTGTTGCGAGGCTACTCCTCCTGGGCCGCACGAGCAACGAGACACAACGGGCGGTGTCTTCTCGTGGGGGATACCGCCTTTTTTATGCGCTTTTTTTGCTTTGATCGGGAGCGATGCTGGCGTTCAGGACCGCTGCGTATGCAGGGTGTTCTCAAGCAGCCCGAGCATCTGCTTGGCGCTCTCGCGTGAGATATCGATGGCCGCGATCGTCGCGGATTCGAGGATCTGGGCCCGCACGAGCTTCGCGGTTTCCTTCGCGTAATCCGTGTCCTGGATCGATGAGAGGGACGCGTTGAGATTCACGAGGGTCTCGCCGATCACATTCTTCCGAGAATCGATCTCGTTGAGCTTGTTCCCGATCGCTCCTCGGGTAGTCGATATCTTCTCACGGGCTCGCTCGGCGACCTCTTGTGCTTTTTCCGGGTCCTTGCGGAGGAGCTCCGCGATGTTGCCCAGATCTTCATCGATGAAGTCGCTCGTGTATTCCTGAAGGACGGACTCGCCCTTGAACATCGTGGTCCGTGCGATCGAATCGATCCCGTTGATGATCGATTGGGCTTCCTGCGCTTTCGCGTCGATCTCTGATTGGGACAATCCGCCGGTGTTCGCGGCTTCCACGATCAACGATTCGAGATCGATGATGAGATCGCTCAGGACACTCAGCCCGCCCTCCTTGGCACCAAGGTAGGACTCCTGCTGGGTGATCGCATCGAACTCCTTGTTCAGGGAATAAATCTCGGCTTCATGCTTGTTGATCGAGATGATCCCGCTCGGATCGTCCGAAGCACGATTCACCTGCTTGCCCGTCGCAAGGCGCTCGAGCGAGGTGTGGATCTCGTCCTGATTCCGCTGGAGTTGGATCAGGCCGAACCCGAACATGCTGGAGATACCGTTCGTGAACATGCAACGCGTATCGGGCCTTCAGCGGGCCCACTGAATCCCAAAGCACGGAATCCCATTGCATACCATCACCCATGCGACACGTTCGGCACGATTCAGGCAACGATCACCCCGAAGAGTGGGGGGGGAACGGCCCTGATCACCCCGATCATCGCGATTGGGACCTGAGTGAGGGGCTCGATCCAGAAGGTCCCAGCGCCATGGATTTGGACCAGTTCGGGTCCGAGCTCGATACCTGCCCCAACTGCAACGCAACGATCTATGACCAGTCCGAGATGTGCCCGGAATGCGGCTGGTATCTCGGCGAGGCAGAGAAAAGCGTGTCCTTGTGGGTGTTTGTCGGGGTGGTGGGATTGATCGTGATCCTGTTGTTCTGGATGATCTGAGCATCCGTAACCCGATTTCTGTCGTATAGTTGCGGGTCGATGACACGCGAGCGCGGCCGGTGTGGGGATATGCCGGACGCTATCTGACCCCCTTTACGGGGTCTCAACGGAGTTTGACCATGCTGAAGATGCCCGCAACCAACCAGACCCTTCGCGCCCGAACGCGTGCATTCACCCTCGTGGAGTTGCTCGTCGTGATCGCGATAATCGCCGTCCTGATTGCTCTGCTTTTGCCGGCGCTCTCCGGCGTGAGCAAGGCGGGGAAGAAGAACTCGACCCAGAACATGATGAACGCGTTCACCAACGCCGTCGCATCGTTCAGCAACGACAACGGATCCCGCATGCCCGGCTACTTCTCCGCCTACGAGATGGGGCTGGAATCCAACGAGGATGCCGGCATGTCCGCCATGGAGAACATCCTCATCGAGCTCGGTGGCTCGGATGTGGTACTCGGCAGCTATGAGGACTACTCGGGCGATATCAACGAGGACGCGGGGATCATCTCCATCGCGCCGTATGCGAACTCCGACCCGGGCGCCGTTGTGGTCAACACCAAGCTCATCGGTTCCAGCGGTGCATACTTCGCACCGGACACCAACTTCCTCAAGGTCCTCGACGCCGAGTCCCAGCAGCAGGTCGTTGGCAACGGGCTCGGTCAGGAGCTCATGCCCGATCTCGTCGACGCGTTCGGGAACCCGATCCTCGCGTGGGTGCAGGACACCAGCTCACGCGGCTCGATCGATCCTGAGAATAATGATCCCGACGGGTTCGGGCAGTTCGCGTCCGTCAGCTCCGACGGCAGCGGCGAATACGCCGGGCCGGCGTGGTTCTACCTCGCGAGCAACGACTGCTTCCTCGGTGATGATGCGAACAACATCGGGCTCGGCGGCGTGAACCAGAACGCGTACAGCGCCCTGAGCACACAGCGCCTCAGCGGCGGATCGGGCACGCAGCCAATCGATGACGAGGATCGCGTCCGCACGCTCGTGGCGCTCCTCGCCAGCCCCTCGTACTACGCGCTCCCGAGCAACCAAACACTCGAGGATATTGAGCCGCACGACATCTTTCCTTCGCGCCCGCGCGGAAGCATGCTAATCCAGTCCGCGGGTGCGGACGGCTACTTCCTGGGCACGCGCGATCAGGGCTGGGGCGCCAACGCCGATACCGAAGATGGGTACCACCTCGGCTTTGGCTTCAACTTCAAGAATGAAAGCGGGCGTCATCAAGGCGATGATGGTGAGTACATCACATACGATGTCGTCGATGACTTTGATGACATCATCCAGGCCATTAACTGATCCGCATACATCATGACCATCACAGCCCCGTGCGAAAGCACGGGGTTTTTTCGTGCCGAGCCATGCTCGATGTGGTACAACAAAATCGATGGGGTCAGGGGACGGAAACGAAACGATACACCGAGCGAGGCGACGCGCGATCGCTGCGCTCGCGGTGTTCACGATCGGCATACTTCTCGGCGCGCGTTTGATCCGAACTGATCTGCATTCGATGAGCACCATCTCGCTCGCGGTCGCGGGCGTGTGTGTCGCTCTGGGTGTCCTTGGCGGTCGGATGTTCCGCCCCGTGCTCCTGGGCATCAGCGTGCTGCTGCTGGGTATCGGGTGGACGATGCTCCGCGTGGATCCGGCACACCCCGATCGGCTCGATGCGATGCTCGCACGCCTCAACCCCTCGATGATTGGCGACGGGCGCGCGTTCCCGCTGGAGGTACGGGGCACGATCACCCGACCAAGCATGGTCGTCCATCGTGCGCAGGGGCTCGC
>CEOE01000768.1_pt1 | contig 38350 bp, 26 predicted proteins | sample 530211 | NCBI WGS metagenome assembly CEOE01 (sample SAMEA2619779, study PRJEB7988) | marine metagenome | isolation source: saline water (ENVO:00002010), including
AGTACCTTTTATCCGATGAGCTACGACGCTTCCACACGCGATCGCAGGATCACTAGAGCCCTCTTTCGAGACTGCTCGTCCTGTCGGACTCGCAGTAAAGCTGGCTTGTGCTCTTACACTCTAAAACACGGTTTCCATCCGTGCTGAGCCAACCTTTGCGCTCCTCCGTTACTCTTTAGGAGGAGACCGCCCCAGTCAAACTACCCGACACACACTGTTCCCTGCCCGGCTTCACGGGAATCAGGGTTAGGCCACAAACTCAAGAAGAGTGGTATCTCAACAACGGCTCCACCAATGCCTGAACATTGGCTTCAAAGCCTCCCACTTATCCTGCGCATCATGTGCTCATGACCAATATGAGCCTGCAGTAAAGGTTCACGGGGTCTTTCCGTCTTGCTGCGGGTAGGCGGCATCTTCACCGCCACTACTATTTCACCGAGTTGGTCGTGGAGACAGTGCCCCAGTCATTACGCTATTCATGCGCGTCGGAACTTACCCGACAAGGAACTTCGCTACCTTAGGACCGTCATAGTTACGGCCGCCATTGACCCGTGCTTAAGTTGCAAGCTTCGCCGAAGCTAACCTGCTTCCGTGACATTCGGGCATTGGGCAAGCGTCACACTGTATACATCCTCTTGCGAGTTAGCACAGTGCTGTGTTTTTGATAAACAGTTGCCAGGGCCTTTTCTCTGCGCCCCGAAGGGCCTCCTTCTCGCGAACTTACGGAGTGATTTTGCCTAATTCCTTCACGACCATTCTCTCGAGCGCCTGAGGCTATTCGCCTCGTCTACCTGTGTCAGTTTTAGTACGGGACCTGTATTGCCCACATAGCTTTTCTAGGAACTCCCTCCCCCTTCAACGGCCCGAAGGCCTGGACAACTAGCAGTCCAGAAGAGCTTGGAAATCCGCACTATGCTTTGATCTCAACAGGTGCGCAGGAATATTAACCTGCTATCCATCGACTACGCCTTTCGGCCTCGCCTTAGGACCCGGCTAACCCTGGGCGGATTTACCTTCCCCAGGAAACCTTAGACTTACGGCGAAAGGGATTCTCACCCTTTTTATCGTTACTCAAGCCCGCATATTCACTTCCATACGCTCCAGCACCCTTTTCAGAGCACCTTCACCGCTGAATGGAACGCTCACCTACCACTTCTTACGAAGTCCGCGGCTTCGGTATCATGCTTATTCCCGATCATTATCGGCGCCAAACTCCTCGACCAGTGAGCTATTACGCACTCTTTAAATGATGGCTGCTTCTAAGCCAACATCCTGGTTGTCACGGCAGTCTGACCTCCTTAAGAACTAAGCATGATTTGGGGACCTTAGCCGGCGATCTGGATTATTCTCCTTTTGACTACGGATATTTTCACTCGCAGTCTATCTCCCAAGACTTGGCTGTTGGTATTCGGAGTTTGGTTGCATGGGGTACCCTAGACGGGCCCACCACGCATCCAGTAGCTCTACCCCCAACAGTTGCTTCTTGAGGCTAACCCTAAAGTTATTTCGGTGAGAACAAGCTATCTCCCGGTTTGATTGGACTTTGACCCCTCCCCACAGTTCATCCCACATCTTTTCAACGATGACGGGTTCGGGCCTCCAGCGGGTTTTACCCCACCTTCACCCTGACCATGGGTAGATCACACGGGTTTCGTGTCTAGCCCCAGCGACTATACGCCCTATTCAGACTCGCTTTCGCTCCGCCTCCGGCCCGGTAGGCCTTAAGCTCGCCACTGAGACTAACTCGCGGGCTCATTATGCAAAAAGCACGCCGTCACCCCTCAGGGCTCCGACCGCTTGTAGGCACACGGTTTCAGGTCTATTTCACCCCCCTAATAGGGGTACTTTTAAACATTCAATCACTTTACTTCTTCGCTATCGGTCGTCAAGGAGTACTTAGCCTTGGAAGGTGGACCTCCCATATTCAACCCGGGTTCCACGAGCCCGAGCCTACTCTAGAGCTATGATGCTACATTCCGCTACCGGACTTTCACCGTCTTTGGTCACGCATTCCAACGTGTTCACAGAGTTCACATCTATCCGCTTTCGCTCGCCGCTACTTACGGAGTCGCATGTTGCTTTCCTTTCCTCCAGGTACTTAGATGTTTCAGTTCCCTGGGTTCGCCTCGTACACCTATGCATTCAGTGCACGATACCCTTGCGGGTGGGTTGCCCCATTCAGACATCTACAGATCACAGCTCGGTTACCAGCTCCCTGTAGCTTTTCGCAGGTTCCAACGTCTTTCATCGCCTCTTGACGCCAAGTCATCCACCGTATGCCCTTAGTGGCTTGATCACACCGACCTGATGCCGACCGAAATCGAACATCAACTCAGCGTGCCAATGACCTCCCTAACCTGCCGGCTAGGACGACCAACCCGCTCAACATCACCAGGCAAAGGGCAATGATTCACGGGCACCATTTCGACGCATTTTGAGATTACTCAGTTAGTATTTGCCGAACTCAGCCTCGATCTCAACCTCCTTTGAAGTTGAGCGATCTGAGTTCCGCTCGTCGTCATCCACTTGTCAGAGAAGCTGATCATTCCCAGGCCAGCTGGTTCAGATCGGTTTCGCCTCCGTTGAGAGGCGGGGGGATGATAGGCCACTCAAATCGCTCGTCAAATTGCTTGATCAACAATTCAGGCTCTTCTCTCACAATTCTTTACGACGATCACACACCTCTTGCGCACACTGCGGGAGTTGCCCCACTTCTCCTCCCCCCAAACCCTCCCAAACACCTCTTCCGACCATGAAAAAACCCCGCTGAGCGGGGTCTTGTCGATCTTAAAACACAACTGTGATGCTCGTGCAACGCAGATCAGGGCTCTGAAGGCTCAAAGAGCTCCGCCGCGGGCGAGATGGCAGATTCCTGACCAGGGGCACGGATGGGCGATGAACTCGCAGAAGATGCTGAATCAGATGCCTGGGCGTAAGCGAGAGAGCTCTCATCGCCCTGCTCGGTCCGCACAATGATTTGCCCATCCGCATCTCGGAGCACAACCTGGATGATCTGCGTCGATTCTCGACCAAGCCCACCCTCGGTCCGCTCCTGACCCGGGTAGATATCGAGCACAAATGCCCCGATCTCGATGCTCAGACGGTTGGGCAGCTCAGAAACACCCTCTGGAAGTTGCGTGTCGGGCTCACCACTGTCTCGCGCTGCGACCACTTCTGCGGCTTGCTCGGCCGTGACCACCTGCGTGTCAAAGGCAAGCAAATCACCGGAAACACGGAGATCCGTCGCGAGCAGATCACCGGGCGATACATTCAGGGTCGATTTGCGATAATGCCCGTAGTACACCTGGTACAGCTCGATCGTGGTCTTGTCCGGTGCGGTGGTCCCCGACGCCCCCTCGTTCGCTGATGTCACGAAGAAATACTTGCGATCGCCGGCGACGACTGGCTCAGACCAATCCGACCAATCCCCTCTCGCGAATGGATCGCGAGCGAGCGCTTGCTGCTCAGGGTCATCCGGATCGATATCGGCTTGCTTGCGGAATAGCGGGTTGTTCACAACGACACGGGTGCGATAGCGATAGGTTGCGCCGGGCTCGATACCCATGTCGTGCGCCCACAACTCGATGGATTCCTCTTCTAGAACGGAACGAAGGTCAACGCGTGATGTCCTTACCCGTGTTGCGGGTGCATCATCTGAGTTGACGCCCAGCTCTTTGAGTTGCTCTTGAAGATCCTCGATCTCTTCTTCAACGCGATCGATCCGTTCGCGTGTTCGATCGTTGGTATTCGGGCTCCGGGGCGAGCGGGTGTCATCGATCTTGCCCGGGCCGCGTCCGGGGTCCTGCGGCCGAGTCGGTCGCCCGGTGTTCCCCAGTCGTTCGAGTTCTTCGCGAGCCCGATCGAGCTTTCGCTGGAGCCGACGGATCTGATCCGCTTCGCTCGAGCCTGCCATCGCGATCCGTTCGCTCGGCGGGGTCCATAGAGGACCCGCGATTGTCGGTGGGAACGAGGGACGCTGGACTTCGCCAGCTTCTCGTGCGGCATCGCTGACCACCGTGACGAGTTCCTGAAGCCCCGATTCGGCATTGACTGCGTTGGTTGGGATCGGGGTGTGCGGCGGGGTCTGGATGGGTTCTGCGTTCCCCCACTCGCCGCCGGGGAGGAGACGCTGGCGTTCGACCTCAAAACCGAGCACCGCGATACCGGTCGAGGACCAGTAGATGCTGGGAATCGGGGTGCCGCCCCCTTCGCCGTTGAGTACGCCCTGAAGCTCGGTACCGCTGAACGATGCCTCGACGGTGATTGATGCAAAGTCGTAGGGCTGCTGAGCGGGGACATAGTCCGCGTACTCAGGCACCTCGAGCAGGGCATATGGATCAAGGGTTGCCCATTGCGATGCGGCAACGGGGGTTGAGGTTTGGGGGACCGCCAGGGCGACCAGCGGGCCATCGTTTACGCGACCGACAACGCTTGCGTCGGCGCCGGTTGCGGCGGCAATATCGACCCCTTCGCCGAGCGCGTTGGAAAGCGCAAGACGATCGGTGCCTGCGCTCTGAAACGCGTTGTCGTAGCGCTGAACGAGATCGACCGGCTGCACTTCCGGAAGCGATGGGCTGAGATCACTGATCTGGCTCTGGAGCTGATTCGCCTGCGACTCGAGCGCGGTGTACACCTGCGCGGGCGGGATCGATCGTCCGCCGTCCTCGATGTTGTTCGGGGTCGTCACGAACTGGAGCGCGATGACGCCGAGCAGAATGAGGAAGACCACGCCGAGAACGATCTTCTCGATGTGCTGCTCGAATTGGTTGACGCCTTTGAGTTTCATATGGTGCTCGCTTTTTGCGTTTATCGAAATCGTGTACGCGTATCAATCAGCTCAGTAATCTCAGCCGCCTTCGTCAGGGTTCGAAACAGGAATCCCGAGGGCTTCCTTGACCGGGTCGGGCATGATCGGTGTGGTCCACGAGCGGAGCCAAACGGTCTCAACCTTGACACGGGCCCGCACGACATGGTCGGTCCCGTAGTAGAAGCCCTGCTCAAGATCGGCCCAGACATCAACCTCTTCAAGATCGACATCCGTGACAGTCATGAAGTTGACCTTGCTGAACGAATCGAGAAACTTCGGGAGGTCCTTGGAAGCGACTACCGCGGTCACCTCAACTTGGCGCAGATCGAAAGGCGAGTTCGCCGTTCCGCCTTCGCGCCCCGTAAAGCTGCCCTGCGTTGTGCTGATCGGATCATCGCTCGAGTTCCCACGAGGAAAGCCCCTGCCGCTCACATCATCATCGGTGCCGGATGCCCCGCTCGCGACATCCAGTGCAGAGACACGGATCAGCTCGACGCGTTTCACCGGAGCATCTGGGACGGGCATCGCACCCGACGCCGCGTTCATGTTCGCTTTGGCGGCTGCGTCGAGAATATCCGAGATCACCCAGAAGTCCCAGAGCCATGTAAACGCGACGGATTCCGTCACCTGGCTCGGGGGCCAGTTCGTCGCGGGAACAATGGAGAATCCATCATTGCCAACGGTCGTGATCTCGCCCGTCACGCTGCCGTTCACAAACGCTCTTGGCGAGCAGTAGAAGGTCAGCGACTTTGCACGAGAGATGTACTCGTTCAGCCGGCGAGCCGTGAGCTTCTCCTGAATTTCGCTCTGCTGTTCCTGAGAAACCTGCCCCTGAGCGTTGGCGCTGCGGTATTCCTGCTCGAGCTGGTTCTTGTACTGATCGAGCATGGTCGCGAGGGCTGGCACGGACGGCGGTGCCCCGGCATTGATTCGCCTGAGCTTGCGCTGGTAAATCGAAGGGGTGTCCGGCGTTCCCGCGATGGCTTCGCTCATGGTTCGCCCGAGACGCTGACGCTCACGAGCGTTCGGCGCTTTGGGGAGCAGCCCAGGCACAATCTCGACATGATCGCCCTGGTTAAAGCTCGTGCCGCGTTCGACAACATCTTCAACCTGCGCGATTCGTGCCTGCTTCGCTTCCTCATAGAACGCGGTGACCGCGTCGTTGGGAGCGCGAGACTCTGAGATATCCTGCTCGCCCTCGAGCACGGCCGGGAGCGCGTAGTTCACCTTGCCGCTTGATGTAAGCGAGCGCTTCTCGGAGTCGTACGCGCCCTTCACCTTCTCGGAGACGCTCGCGTTCCACTTGCTCGAGAAAACATACCCGACGGGGAGCAACGCCAGGATCAGCACGATCGAGATCACGATGATCAGGTTGCCCTTGATGAATCCAAGCACTTTGTTCACGGCTCGTCTCCGTTGTTCTGGGTCGACTCATTCATGGAATCAATGACCGCGTACCAAGTGATGGTGACCACGCTCTTCGCAGCATCAGTCGCGTTCGAGTTGATGTCGCGGCTATCCGCGGGTTTCTCGATCGGTGCGATCGAATCAAGATTTGTGTTCCGGCCACCACCGCTGCCGAAGTCTTGCGGGACAGGACGCGCAACTGGGCGGCTGGTGGTTCTGCGCCCACCCGTGCCGGTTGCGGTGGCACCAGTCTCCCACGGCTCGGCCTGACTGAGCACGATCGTGTAAGGGGCGTCGTCTCGCTGCATCTGGTTCCGGAGGAAGGGCTCCACATAATCGAGCAGGAAGACCTGCGGATCGGCAAGCGGAACTTCGAACTGGGCCTGGACTTTGATCCGCCGCAGAGCCTGGATCGGCGCCAACGCCGGGTCGACACCAGCCGCGGGATTCCCCTGGTTGCGTCCCCCGCGGGGAGTGACATTACCGGAAGAGGCAATCCCCTCTTCCGTGGTGGTGAGGTAGTCATTGGTCAATGCCACCAAGCGGAACGGCTCGGCGTCTTGGATCGCATCGGCGAGACGCTGGTCGTTCTGGGCGGCAGCACGAGCATTGGCCTCCACGGCCCCCACCAGTCGTGATGTGTCCTCGAGAATGTGCGTGTAGTACGCGTTCTCGTCGAGCAACCCGACAATCTGAGCCCCGCGGAGATCGGCCATCGCGCCGTCCGTGACACCCCGCTCTTCAGCGGTTGTCGCCAAAGCGCGTGCCTCGCGAGCAACCTGCTGGAGCACCGGTGGTCTGCCCGCGCCCTCGAAAGCACTCGAATCGAGAAGCGGACGGATAAACATCGCCCCCGCGGCGGCCGCGGCAAGACCGGCGGCTGTCGCGAAGTACGGAACTTTCCGTTTCCACATCGCGTTCTTGATCACCGCAACCGGCATCAGGTTCGCCCGCATCGGTGCGTGCTCGAAGTTCTGGAGCACACACCCGTACGCCGTGGCGAGATTGAAGCTCGAGGCCTGGAACTCGCCCGCCTGCGGACCGTCCATTGCGATCTTCTTGAACTGCTCGAGACGGTACACATCCATCCCGGTCTGCTGCTTGAGGTACTTGCGGAGACCCGGGAGACGGAAGGTCGACCCGAGACCCACGAGACGCTTGAGGTCCGCATCGGGGTGAACACTCTGATAGAACCCGATGGAACGCTGAATCTCCTGAACGATGTCGCCAAACACAGGGCGCATCGCCTGGAATACATGACGAGCGTGCTTGGACTGCTCGGCCTCGCGCTTGAGCTTCTCGGCCTTGGTGTAGCTGAGCTTGAACGCAGCGACGAGTGCTTCGGTAAACTGATGCCCACCTATCGGGAAGGTGCGGACCCAGACGCGTCCTGCTTCCGCGATGATCAGATCCGTCGCGACCGTGCCGATATCGAGGATGATCGTTCCGGGGGTGTCATTGGTGAACCCGAGATCCACCGCGAGGGCGTTGTACGCCGCGATCGGCGAGAGCGTCACCAGATCCGGGGTAATCCCGACATCATTCAGCATCGACAGCTGATCCATGATCCGCTGGCGCGTGACCGCGAAGATCCCGACCTCAATATCCGGCGAATCCGGAGAAACGAAGGTCTGGTAGTCCCACTCCACCTCTTCGAGGGGGAAGGGGATCTGCTGGACCGCTTCGAACTTGACGATGTCCGGAACCTTCTTCGGCTCGACAGGCGGGAGCTTGGCAAATCGTGCAAAGCTCTGATGACCAGGAAGAGATACCGCGACATGCGCGTTACTCAGGTCGTGCTGATTCACGAGGGTGCCCAAGGCAACGCGCATCGCGTCCGTTTGGTCGAGCTCGGGGGTTGAGAGCACCTTGGGGTGATTGATGACGGCATAGTCGAGCACCTTGTACTCGCCGCCGTCGTTCTCGAGCTTCAGGGCCTTGATGGCACCGTAGCCCATCTCGATGCCCCAGCAGATATTCGAAGAAGCCATGGGATCTCCGGGTTGAAATCGTCAGTTCGTCCACGCCCGCGCACAACTCGACGCGAGGGGGGTGAATCGTACCCGCATTTCGCGGCACATGCACACGATACGGGACAGGAACGCGGGTGTTCCGCGCGAAAAGCCGGTTGTGACATACGCGTGACAAACGCACGCGTATAGATAAGGTCAGCGGCGCTCAAGAATAGACGGCAACACTCGCGGAGGACACAAAGGCCGTGCCCTGCGGATCCATCGTCGCGGCATAGTTCAGGATGTCCACCTGCGAGGGGTTGATCGTCCGCATCATCGCGCTGATGTTGCCGATTGAGCACCAGCGGGTCGGGTTCTGCTGCCAAGCCAGGTTGCCAATGAGATCATCAACCTTCTTCTCTGCGATGAGCTTGAGCATCTCCTGATCGTGCGAAGCGACCTTGGAACGGAACTGGACGGCCTGCTCGTCTTCACCGGCGAGGGGCTGCTGATCCCCAAACGCGGGCCCGACATGGCTCAGATCTGCAGAACTGACAACGAGAGTCTTCCCTCCCACTTCGCCCATTGCAGCCTTGAGGGCGTCAACGAACGGGTCGAGCCCAAGCCCGTTTCCGTCGTAACTCTCGCCGTTATTGACTGTTGGGTCATGGATCAGGGCCGCGAAGACCTTGGGATAGTTCCCGGCCTCATCCTTCCCGAACACATGTTGAATCCAGGGGATGTGAAGCTCGATCGAGTGCTCATTCTCATGATCGAACCGGTTCTCGAGCATTTTCTGAGTCTGTTCCTGACCCAACGCGTTCCCGATCGCTTCGAGGAACTGGGTATCAAGCTCGCACACACCCAAAGGTGTCTCGAAACCCTTGTCACAACCGCAGATACCGGTTGACATACCGAAGTGGTTGGTGCCGAGAACGATCACGCGGTCAGGGCGATCAACGACCCGCATGCGTCCATAAATATGGGCATAGTTCATCCAGCCGCGTACATAATCGAGATGCGGCGCGATGATGCCCGCGGGCAGTGTTTCCAGACTGGGGGTTTCGGTGTCCTTCAGGGAATCATCGATCCACTTGTCAATTTGTTCGGCAAGTTTTTGGGGCCCCATCTCTTTCTTCTGCTCATCGGTCGGCTCGCCCTCAACTGCGTTCGCAACCAGCAGATCCGCCATTTGAGCGGTTGATCCGGGGGGCAGGGTGTCGTTGGCATCGAAATCATCACGCATCTTCTGTGCGAGTGATTCGTAGTTGGGTCCCATAATCAGCCCCGCATCGTCGAGCTGGGCAACAAGTTGCTCCAGCATGGGACGCTGGAGCCCTTTCCCGACCTCGGCGACGATCTGATCGATGTTGCGGGTGCCGTCCATCATGGGCAGCACGGATTGGAATGCGGGATGGGTGACCACCATTTTGCTGGAGATCTGCTGTGCGTCGGCCAAACCGAGCATCGTGACCTTTTTCCCCTCGGGTCCGTTGACGGGAACCGGGACGCCGCGGATGTTGCGGAGCTTGGGACTCTGCTGGTGAGATGCGTTCGGATCAAACTGGGGCTGGGCGGGTTGTTCGGGTGGGGTCTGGGACATCGGCGCTCCTCTGTGCCTGTCATCTGCTCTCGTTGGGAGAGTAGTGTAGGGGAGAGGGTGGACTAAATGAATTTTCCAGCTAAACTTGTCGTCCCGCGCAGCGCAATCGCTCCGTGGACACAACGACTTGCAACCCCTGCGGACGCAATTGCTTACCGATGCTTGATCGGGAACACGAGCGTCCGCGTGATGAAGAGTACGAGGCATTGTCATGATCGACACACTCAGCGCCGGCGACACGATCAAGTGCACCATCAACAAGGTCCCCAACAACAAGGGCTCGGTTGATACCATCACCCGCCTGATGCGTCGCGACCCCGACATCAAGCGCGGGCTCGCTCGCGCCCAGCGGATGCGTCGTCAGCGGATGCACGCATACATCCGTGGTGGACGCATGTGGTACTCGCGCGAGAAGGCCGCGCAGATCGCGATCTGCGAGCAGGGCAACACCTGGTCGATGCGTTTCACATACGACATCGCACCGGACCTCACTTCTGTTGAGCAGTACCTCTCGCTCGAGAAGGCCTGATCGAGCAAGCAGACACCAGAACGATCGACCCGCTCAGTCTGAGCGGGTTTTTTCGTACAGGGTTCATGCAGACTACGATATATGCAGACATTGCCAGTACTGCTACGCAAGGAGGAAACCCATGAACAAGACTATGACTTCCGCCGCGATCGCGCTGATCGCTGGGCTCGCGCTCGTTGGATGCTCCGGCGAGAGCAACCCAAGCACAAACGCACCACAATCGGATGCGCACGAAGACCATGACGGCCATGATCACAGCGGTCACGACCATGACCACGCTGACGAAGAACGCCAGCCGGATGTGTACTCCGGGATCCGGGGTGAGATTTCAGCCATCCCCGACCCCAGCGTGCCCAACAGCGAACTGATGATCTGGCACGAGCAGATACGGGATTTCAAAACCAAGGACGGCACCATCAATGTCAATGCCAAGGGCATCGCAGGCATGCCCTCCATGACCATGCCCTTCCCGCAAGGCGAAGGGGTGAACCTCGACGGGCTCAGCGTCGGGGACAAGATCGAGTTTGATTTCACCGTCAACTGGGGCGGCGGATCTGCACCCGCGTGGTTCATCACCCGGATCGAGAAGCTTCCCGCGGACACCGAACTCGATTTCACAAACGCGATCGAAGAGAACATCGAAGACCTCAAGGACGCCGCTCACGACATGATGGATCATGATCACGACGGCCACGATCACGACGGTCCCTGAGCACGCTTCCAGAGAACACACCGCCGCACACCCGCAAGGGTGTGCTTTTTTAATGGGACCGGCTTTGGCTCGGGATAGAAAAAAACCCGGCACTCAGCCCGAAGGCCGAGCGCCGAGTCTCGTGGGGGTCTTAGTTGGGCAGCATCACATGCTGCGAAGGGACTACACCCTGAGCACAAAGTGCCGATAACTCGCCGTGCGTTTCATTTGTTCATCACTCATGCGAGACCTGCATGAGCGGGGGAAAAGACGAATCACTGTTCGACACAGAGAAACACATGGTTCCATCTGATGACAGTTTCTTCGACAAAATATACGCGTGATTTCGGGTTTGGATGCGTTTGGTTGTGTGAAGATGCGACATTACGCAAAAAACCCGCGTGATCCCCGCCAGATGAAGTTATTCGGGTTTGAGTCTGTTCATCACCTGCTGAAGATCGGACCAAACCTTGCGCCGATTCTCTTCGGTATATGAACGCAACAGATACGCCGGGTGATATGTTGGCATCACTTCGATCAGGGGGAAGTGCTCACGATCTTCTTCCTGAATGAGCCCACCGGTGCTCGCGTTGGGGGGGAACTCATGGAAGGTTCCCCTGAGAGATCGCATCGGGCTCGTTGATCCCAACAGGAGATGCGACGCGGGAAGCCCAAGAGTCACGATCACCTTGGGGGCGATAATCCTGATCTGCTCAAGGAGATATGGAGCACACAATCGCGCTTCCTCATTCGTGGGTGTCGCGTTATTGGGTGGGCGGGTCTTGAGCACATTACAGATGTAGACCGTTTCTCGCGAATAGCCCATCGCGACGATCATCTTCTCAAGAAGCTGACCTGCTCTACCAACGAATGGGCGCCCGGTCTGGTCTTCCTGTTCCCCCGGCGCTTCGCCAACGAACATCAGGTCCGCGTCGGCCGCACCCTCACCAAACACGATGTTCGTAAAGCTGGTATTGAAATGCTGATGCGGCGCGTCGGATTCGTATCGCTCTTTGAGCGCCGCCAGTCTCGATCGGGCATCGGGGAGCGCATCGCTCTGTGTTCGGAGTGTTCCAAACGCGATGGGGTCAACACGGGATCCTTGTTCCGAGCGGGGATCTTCTGCGGCCGTGTGCGATGATCGCGGGGGCTCGTGAGCTGGCTTGGTTTCAATCCCAGCGGCAGGCTCATTGTCGATCAAGGCCGCCGGCGGCGTCCCCAGTGGCAGAAAATCGACGCCGAGCAGTTCGGTGGTTCTGGCATGCTGAGCAATGAGTTGTCGCGCGTCGGGGCTCATGGGTTCATGGTAGCAAACAACCCCGCCATACAGGCGGGGTTGTGCGTGTTGTTCGGTTGTGATCGTAAGGAATCAGCCGTCGCTGGGCGGGGTACCCGGGATGTTTCCCTCAAGATCCTCGGCGGCGTCATTGATCGCGTCCTCGCCTGCCTCCGCTGCGTCATCGAGCTGCTCTTCCGCTTCATCGATGAGCTTCTGAAGCTCCTCGTCACTCATTGAATCATCTACACGATCATGCGGGGTGGAGTCGCTGACAGTCGCTTCTGATGGGTTTGAGGCGGGGATCTTGGGACCCGTCAGCACGGGAAGGAAGGTCGCGGCCACAGCGCCCACGATGATCCCAAGGATTAATCCCGGGAGAAAGGCGTGGGAGAAGCTGCTGTTGTTATTGCTATTGTCAGTACTCATATCTGTGGACCCTGTGTGTTGCCCTGTGCTTTGTTCCTACCCACAAAGATCGGCCTGTCTCGCTACCTGGCTTGACCATACCTTAGCCTCTCTACCCGGATTCTCGCTCGCAGCGACGAGAATTGGGGGGAAAACAAGCCCGAACCCCCCACTCTTCATATCTTAAACCCGGAGAACCATGACAACTTCGTCAATTTCTTCGCCCCGGGCGGAGGCAAATCCGCGTTCTTGCCGGAGGAGCTGGAACCCGTTCTTGACCATCACCCGGATCGAGGACTCATTGTCCTGGGCCGCCCGTCCATAAAGCGGTCGGGCCTTCTCGATCGAGAGGAACTCGCGCAGGGCCTCGGTCGCGATGCCCTCGCCCCAGTGCTTGTGATCGATCCAGTAGGTGATCTCGCGGTCGCCTTCCATCGTGAAACTGATGATGTGCCCCACGAGCTCGGGCTCGGCGCCAGGGTGAATCAACTCGATCGAACGCTTGGTGATCGAGTCATTCGCAAGGAGCTTGTTCCAGTGCGCATCGTGGGCAGCGCGGTCCTCGGGGTGCTCATGGATAAAGGCCGCCATCTGCTGGGCGGGTGCGTGCTGGAGATGATCGAAGAAGACTGATGTGTCGTCGTGAGTGACTTCACGGAGTTGGATCGAGCAGGGAGACATCAATCAAACTCATCCACCACCGACGCAATCTCAAGGTTCTGATCGTCGGCGTCCTTGAGCTCCATCTCGACTTCGCCCTCGTTCATCGAAACGCTCACGCGTTGGTCGCGGACGAGCACAAGGATCGCGAGGAACATCCCCACGCACTCGGCGCGGGTCTTGCCGACGATCATGGAACGGAGCCCAAGCGCCCCATTCGAACCGGAGCCGGTTCGTTGCTGGAGTTTCTCAAGAATGTTGTTGGCGTGAACCTCAAGAGGGGTGTCATCGGAGAGCACTTCGTGCTCGCCCAATCGATCGAAGTTGACGCTGGAGAGAATCTGGCGGAACGCCTCGACGAGGTCGGACAGGTCCAGATCTTCCATCTCAAGCTCGCCAAGATCATCGGCAGCGGCTTGGACCGCGTCGTCATCGAGACCCGCGGCCTTGACCGGGAATCGCTTCTCCCAGGTCTCCTGTCGCTGCTGAAGCGCATCGGCGGCGTCGCGATATTTCTTGTACTCGAGGAGTTGTTGAACGAGCTCAGCGCGGGGATCGATCGCGGGCTCGTCAGGGTGATCGCCCTCGTCGTCACCCTGTTCGCGATCCTTGCGTTCAGCCTCGGCGGCGAGGATGCGGGATTTGACCTCCATGAGCGTGGAAGCCATCACAAGAAACTCGCCCGCAACATCGATATCGATCCGGTCCACATCGTCCAGGAACCCGATGTACTGGTCCGTAATGGTGGAGATAGGAATATCATGGATATCGACCTCATGCGAACGGATGAGGTAAAGGAGGAGATCCATCGGGCCTTCAAAGGCCTCGAGTCGCACGCGGTAGGGCTGGCTCATGGGATGAGTGTAGCCGATTTCGCCCACGGCGGGCTTAGAATCCCGGCATGACCCACACCCTTCCCTCGCCGTCTACGCTCGCGTCCGCATTCATGCTCGACCCGGAAATCGTGTACCTCAACCATGGCTCCTTCGGTGCGTGCCCCCGCGCGGTGCTCGACGCGCAGTCGGCCCATCGCGAGCGGATCGAGCGGGATGCGATGCGGTTCTACATCTATGACCTGTGGGGGGACATCGATCGATCGCGATCAGCGCTGGGCGGGCTCATCAACGCGGACGCGGAGGATCTGGTGTTCGTGTCCAACGCGACAAGCGGCGTGGCGAATGTCATCGCGAACATCGACCTGCGACCCGGCGATCAGGTGATCACCACCCGGTTCGAGTACCCCGCGTGCAACAACAACCTCCGCCGTTCGTGCGAGCAAGCCGGCGCGGAGCTGGTGGTTGTGGATCTGCCCTGGAACCCGATCGATGAGGAGTCGGTGCTCAGCGCGATCATGGATCGGGTGACGGATCGGACGCGATTGGTCATGTTCAGTCTGATCACCAGCGCCACGGCGATCCGCATGCCCGCTGAGCGGTTGATCAACGAACTCCACGAACGGGGTGTGGAAACCCTGCTCGACGCAGCCCACGGGCCCGGGTGTGTGCCGATGGACATCAAGGCATGGAACCCGACCTATTGCACGGGCAACGCGCACAAGTGGCTGTGCAGCGCGAAGGGGTGCGCGTTCCTCTATGTGCACAAGGACAAGCAGGATGGCTTCCGCCCGGTGATCCTCTCGAACGACGCGTACGACATGGAGCCGGCGATCGCACGATCGGATCGAAGCGCGTTCAACCACGAGTTCGATTACATGGGCACCGACGATCGGACGCCGATGCTGGTCGTCGCGGACGCGATCGAGACACTCGGATCGTTCTCCGAGGGCGGGATTGCTGAACTCATGCGCCGGAACCTCGCGATGTGCCTTGAAGCAAGGGATCTGCTGTGCGATGCGATGGGGACCGCACCGATGGTGCCCGATTCCATGCTCGGGCCGCTCGCGACGATCGAGGTCCCCGCGCCGGGGATGGACCCGCGGACACTGCGTGAGCGACTGATGGAGGAGTTCCGAATCGAAGCGATGATCGTGCCCAACCCGGGCGGCGACACGCCGATGATCCGGGTGAGCCCGCAGGTGTACAACAGCATCGAGCAGTACCGTTATTGCGCAGATGCAATCCGATCGATCATCGGGCTCAGTTGATGTCTTTGAGTTCTGCAACGCAGGGCGAGCCGTACCAGCCGTAGAACGACCACGCGTCGAGATGTTCGGCTTTCAGCTTCGATCTGGCTTCTTCAACATCCGATGCGTCGAGCCAGAGGAGCTGGCGGACCTCATCCTTGTTGTCGTCGACGCGGTCCATCGTGGCGTCGATGAGCACGGCATCGGTATGCTCGAACTCTTCATCTCCGGGGCCGATGGCGAGCACGAACATGCGTCCCACCCACTCATCGGGGATATCTGGATCGTCCAGGCGGCGCTGCTCATACTCCCGCTCAAGACGCGTGAGCTCGCCGAGCGGCTCATCGCAAGAGATCACATACAACTCTGGCTTGAAGACGCCTGCCTTCACGCCCGGGTCCGTCGCGACGAGCGCCCTGCCCTCTCCGATGTCATCTGTCGAGAACACAAAGATGCCCCGGTAGGTCTCATCGATCCGAGGGTCGGCGAGCGGTCCTGCAATAAGTAGATCGCCAGCGTCGGCCATATCGCCCATGTTGGCAAAGTGCCCCTGCATGGCTTCCCCCATCTCCTCCTGCGAGAGCTTCTCTGGTTCGTCCAGCACGAGATATGAGAAGATGTAGGACCTGGTCTCGGGCGGGTGATCAGGGGATGGGCCGGTGGCACTCGCGGGTGTCCCCATTCCAGCGAGCGCCACAGCGGCCATCATCCCGAGATTCGTGGAAGTTCCTGTATTCATGCGAGTTTTACCGATCCTGGGGGGTCGCGTTGCGGGGAACTGGCTCAAAAGAGGAACTCCGATATCGGGTGCGCTATCCTCTTTGCCCGGCGGAGTTTCGCGTTTTTCCGCCCTCACACGCACACACCCCTCAGGGAGAGACATTCATATGCTCGGACGCGTCTTCAAGGCATACGACATTCGAGGCACCTATCCGGACCTGCTGACCGACTACATGGCATGGCAGATCGGGTGCGGGACCGCAAAGTTTCTCCTCGAGGAAGCCGAACGCGACGGCGAGACCACACCGATGATGAAATCCGTCATCGTTGGACGCGACATGCGTCAGTCCTCTCCCAAGCTCCGCGATGAGCTCGTTCGCGGGCTCACCTGCAATCACGCGTCGGTCATCGATCTGGGCATGGTCGACACCCCGATGATGTACTTCGCGATCAACTACCTCGATTGTTCGGGCGGGGTCGTCGTGACAGCATCCCACAACCCGCCCCAATACAACGGGTTCAAGATCTCCAAACGCAAAGCGAAACCCGTCGGCGAGCAGACCGGGCTCAGCGAGGTCCGCAAGTACGCGGCGATGGTGGACAAGAACCTGACGCCCCAGGAAGGCACAAGCGTTGAAGAGCGCGATCTCTGGGACGCGTACGCGAAGCATGTCCGCAAGTTCCTCGACCTCGGCGAACACGACGCGAGCAAACCGCTCAAGATCGTCGTCGATGCGAGCAACGGCATGGCAGGCACAATGTGCCCCAAGATCTTCGGAAAGAACGGCGACGCGATCGAAGGGCTCGAGATCGTCGAGATGCACTTCGACAACTCGAAGGGTGAGTTCGTGCACGAGCCCAACCCGCTCGTCGCGTCGAACCTCGAGATGCTCTGCGAAGAGGTCGTCAAGCAGGGCGCGAATCTGGGCCTGTGCTTCGACGGCGATGCGGATCGGTGTGTCGCGGTCGACGAGAAGGGGCAGATCGTCCCCTGCGACATCATGACTGCGCTCTTGGTCCCCTACTTCCTTGAGCAGCAACCCGGCAGCGGGATCGTGTACGATCTCCGCTCGACCAAGGCGGTGAAGGAAGAAATCGAGAAGCACGGCGGCAAGCCCCTGCGCGGGCGCGTCGGGCATGTGTTCATGAAGCAGCTCCTCGCAGAAAACAGCGCGATCTTCGGCGGCGAGCTCTCGGGGCACTTCTACTTCCGCAAAAACTTCAACGCGGACTCGGGCGCAATCGCGATGGCCACATTCCTCTCCGTGCTCGCGCACTCGGACAAGCCCATGAGCGACATGGTCGCCCCCTTGATGCGGTATGTGCAGTCGGGCGAGATCAACTTCGAGAACGAAGAGCAGGACGAGGCGCTCGAAACCGTCATGGAGACCTTCGGCGACCGAGGCGACATCGACGAGCTCGACGGCGTCACCGTCGATTGCTTCGAATCCGAAGGTTGGTGGATGAACATCCGCAAGTCCAACACCGAGCCACTGCTGCGTCTGAACATCGAAGCGAAGACCCAGGAGAAACTCGACGAGGTGTACGCGGAAGTGTCGCCGTTGCTCGGGTCGCGGGTAGATCACTGATTCAAGATTGATTCACGATGAAAAAAGGGACGGGCACTTGCCCGACCCTTTTCAAATTGAAAGCTGAGATCCTCAGCAACCCATGTTGTAGCTGCTCAGGAAGACGGACACATCGAAGAAGTTCAGGATGCCGTCGTCGTTGAGGTCGGCCGCGAGCGAACCCGCGTTGTAGTTGCTGAGGAAAACGGACACATCGAAGAAGTTCAACGCTCCGTCGAGGTTGGTGTCGCTGGGGCAGGTCTGACCGACATAGAGGTTGGTTCCGTCGTTGTAAACGCGGGTCACGAACCCAGCGGGCGGGGCCGCGATATTGACCGCATCAAACTTGCCGGTGATCTCGCTGCCCTCCATGATCTTGCGTGCCCAATAGCCGCTTGGCGCAAAGCCATCGATGAACTGGACCTCCAGCGTGCCGTCGATGGCGATGGAGCTGGTGCTGTCGAGCAGATCCGCATCGGTCGCGTCGACCTCGGCCTCGAAGACGGATGAATCGGAGTATGTGATCGGCTGCGAAGCGAACATCGTGCCGATGCTCATGCCCGGGGCGGTCGTCCCATGATTGGTGAACGGTGCCGCGATCTGGCCGATGCCTTCGAGACGCTGATTCGCACCGAGGGTCGCCATAGTGGCATCGCCGGAGATGAAGATGCGTGCGCGCGATGAGAACGAGTTGAGCAGCACCGAGCCGTTCCCGCCGAGCTCGGAGTCATCGAGCCAGACGAGCTGGGTCGCAGTACCGCCACCTGTCTCGTTGACGATGATCGCCTGCTCATTGGTCACGCCGTTGCGGATGTTGAGCGCTGTCGCGTTCACAACACCGATCGTAGCGTTGCACTCGACACCGTCGAGCGTCGAGTTGGTCGCCTGAACCATACCGCCGTTGATCGCGCCGAGCTGACCGTTGACGATGGTCGCCGTTTCGAGATCAACGAGCGTGTCAGGCCCGTTGGCGCTGATCTGACCGGACGGACCCTGTGTCACAGTGATCGAGTTGATGTCGAGCTCCGCCTCATTGACCGCGGTCATCGTGGCGTTATTTGTCTTGCTTTGGATGTTGAGGAAGATCGTACCCCCGGAGACATCTGAGCGGATGGTCCCGTTGTTGACCATATTGGCTTCGATGCGTCCGAACCCGCGGATCGTATGGTTCGCGGTGTTGGTCGCCGTCGAGTCGTTGAGCGTGCGGATGCGTGCGCGAGAGTCGAAGCTGTTGAGCACAATCTGTCCGTTCCCGATCAACGCGCCATCGTTCACAAAGTCGAGCTGCGTCGCGCTCCCGAAGCTGTCCGGGTTGATTGTGATGGTGCCGTTGTTCGTGATCGAGTTGGAGATTGAAAGCGTAACGGCGTTGAGGACATGCATATCGCCATCGAAGTTGACGGCGTCGAGGGTGGTATTGACCGCCTCAATGAGCCCGCCGTTCATGGTCATGAGATCGCCGCCGAGGATGACGGCTGTGTTGAGATCGATACCCGTGCCCGGGCCGTCGGCGATGATCTCCCCACCACCGGTCTGATCGATCGTGATGGAGTTAAAATCGAGCCCGCCGCCGTTGACGGCTTCCATGGTGGCGTTGTTCACCTTGCTCTCGATGTTGAGGAAGATCTCATTCCCGGGATTGTCCGCACGGACGAGCCCGTCGTTGATGAGTGCTGACTCGATCCGACCGAAACCGCGGATGGTGTGACTCGCGGAGTTTGTCATCATCGCGCCCAATCCCGTACGGAGGCGGGCTCGCGAGTCAAAGCTGTTGAGGACGACTTCGCCGTTGCCGAGGAATGAGCCGGTGTTTTCGAAGTCGAGCTGGGTGGCGCTGCTGGACCCGTTGGGATTCACGGTGATGACGCCGTTATTGACGATGGAGTTGAACACATCGAGCGATGTCGCGTTTGCGATGTTGTGCGGCCCCGATATCGCCACACCGTCGTAGGTCGCGTTCGAGATCTCCACGCTCGCCCCCCCGGTGGCGTTAATCTGCCCACCGGTGATCGATGTGCCGCCGAAATCGACTCGTGAACCAGCTCCGTCTGCGAGGATCTCACCCGAGACGGATTGCGTCACAGGGATGGCTGCGAAATCCAGGATCCCCCCGCCGGTCGCCATCATCATCGCGTTGTTCATCTTCGGGTTGATGGTCATCGTGAGATCGAGCGACGCGACATTCGCGTTCACGACCCCGTCGTTGATGAAGTCTGCTTCGATCTGCCCGTACCCGCGGATGGTGTGCGTGGCGCTGTTGGTCATCGTGACGCCCGGTCCAGTGCGGAGTCGTGCGCGTGAGCTGATGCTGTTGAGCACAACCTCGCCAGAACCCAGGAACGAGCCCGAGCTCTCGAAGTCGAGCTGGGTCGCGCTGCCGCTGCTGGTCGGATTGATCGTGATCACGCCGTCGTTGGTAATGGAGTTGAACACATCGAGCGTGCGCGCGTTGAGCACATGCATCTCACCCTGAAGGAAATCGACACCATCGAATGTCGAGTTCGTAATCTGGATCAGCCCATCGTTCGTCGATTGGACATTGCCGTTGTTCAGGGTCACGCTGCTGAAGTCAACGATCGAACCGGCGCCGTCGGCCGCGATGGTGCCGTTGGAGCCCTGATTCACGCTGATCGAAGTGATTTCGAGATTGCCTCCATTGCTGGCGCGCATAATGGAGTTGTTCGCCTTGTCGCTGGAGTTCAGACCAAGGACGAGTGTCGCGACATTGGCATCGATTGTGCCGTTGTTGACCATCGAGCCCGTGATCTGCCCATAACCCTCGATTGTGTGCTGCAGTCCTTGGGTGAATGTCACCCCGACCCCGGTCCGGATCTGTGATCTCGAGCTGATCGAGTTGAGCAGGATTGTCCCCGTGCCGGTGAGCATGGCGTCGGCCTCGAAATCGAGTTGCGTCGCGCTGGATGATCCGGTGGGATTGATGATAATCAGCCCCTCATTCGAGATGTCCCCGAAGAGGTTCATCGTCCGCGCGTTGTTCACTTGGAACACGGCGTCAGGATTGGTGATGCTCAGCTCCATCACATTGCCGGTGGTCGCCAGCGACACGGTGTACGCCCCGGAGAGCCCGAGCTGGGCATGATCGAGCATATCGGGTACCGTCCCGATGTCCCATGCGGCTCCATCGTTCCAGTCACCGTCCACCGGCGAAAGCCAGCTGTGTGTCGGAGCGCCCGCGCTCGCGATGAGCGATGCGATCGAAACGGCAGCGATCGCGCTGGCCGCGTGTGTGCGTGAGTTCGTCATCTTTCTGTCCCTTCTCTCATGATCGGCTCCCCCGCACACCCTCATGTGAGGGGGAAGTACCTCTATCTAGCGTAGCGGAGAACGGTCTAATTTCCTCATGAAATATCAGGCCTGCAACGCAGATCGAAAGAACATGTGAATCTGGGCAAGGGCAAACCGCGCGTGAAAACACGCTCAGAGCACGCAACCGCCCAGATAGGCAGTGAGGTACGCGCTGATGTCGAAGAAGTTCAACAGCCCGTCTCCCGATACATCCGCGGCTGGATCACCCCCGTTGTACGCATCAATGAATGCACTGACATCGAAGAAGTCCTGATCGCCGTCAAGGTCGAAGTCGGTCAGGCAGGTGTGGACGATCCTCAGAACCGGGCCCGCCTGCTCCACGCGGATCGCCCGCCCCGCCGCGATCCCGACCGCCTCGATCGCATCGAACCCGCCGGTGATGCTCGGCGCGAACGCAATCTGATGCGTCCAGTACCCGTCGGGCAACTGGTCCGAATCCAAATGCTCGACCACGAGCGTGCCCCCGAGCCCGAGTTGGGTGTTGCAAACGAGCGCATCGGCGCCCGCTGCATCCACGCTGATCCGCAGCGATGAATCTGGAGCGAACTGCATCACCCCGTTGGCGCTGAGCGACCCGAGCCCCGATGCAAGCCCCGGCGCGATCTCACCCTCGATCAGGCTGGGCGCGTCGATCAGACCGATCCCCTCGACACGCAGATCGGCCGGGATCGTGATAGGCGTCTGCGTGGTGCCCGAGCCTGAGATCGATGCACGCTCGGGAGTGCCCTCAAGGGCGATCACACCGGAGATCGTGGGCGGATGATCAGGATCCCAGACAATCGATGTCGCGTCCGATCCATTGCTCGGGTAAACGCGCATCGTTCCCTCAACCTCCACGCCAGGGCCCAGCGTGAGCTGTGCGTCGCGGAAGACATCGATCCACCCACTCACAAGCACATCATCCAGCCGCGTGGCATCCTCGACCCGGACCGTCCCCTCGTTGCTCGACGCGATCGTGCCCCCTGTGACGGATGTGCCAGCGAGCCGAGCGAGCGCCCCAGGGGTGCTCGCCTCGATACGCGCATCATTCGACTGCGTTGTCACCGGGGAGCGGATAACAACCGTCTGCGGCCCAGCCACATTGACGAGTCCGGAGTTGGTAAACGAACTGCCGGAAATGATAATGCCCGATCCAATCATGCCGTGACTCACCAAGGGCACGGGGATCTCCCCGACGCCGGAAATCGACTGCCCGACGCCGAGCGTGATCGGCCCGCCCGTGCGCGAAATCAGCTGCCCGGCGTCCTCGAACAGGATCTCACCCTCGCCGAGGATCGACATCCCATCCGGCACCACCATCGCACCCAAGTCACGATGCGCGAGGCGGATCTCCCCATTATTCGTGAGCGATCCGGTGATCTCGAACGCCGGGCCCGCTTCGAGCTGACCGTTGTCGAGCACGAGGTGCTCGATGCCCGTGCGTGCAGGCTCGAGCAACGCCCCCGCGTACATGCGGACCAGCCCACCAGTGACTTCGGAGTCTTCGAGAATCAGCGTCGTGCCGTAGCGTTCTGCGAGAAGCTCATCGCCCGGCTCCAGCTGGATGCTCGTCCGCTTGACCGTGGCGTCGGTGCCCAGGTTGAGGTGGAATCCGCTCAGGAGCAACGAGTCCTCAACCTCCACGATCGAGTTCCGCTCCGCGAGGATATTGCCCCCGGGCTGACGGATAAAGGTCGCATCAGTGATCCTGAGTGTGCTGCCATTGTCGATCAGGACTTTGCCGCCGTTGGCCACCAGGCAACTATCGAAGTTCACGCTGGCGGCCTGATTCGCGGAGATATCGCCTTGGTTGAAGAGCTCGCCAAAGCTCAACCCCGCACCCTGTCCCTGCTCCAGTATCACCGTCGCGTAGTTCACGCCCCCGAAGTAAAAATCAACACTCGATCTGAGCGTGAGGTTCGGAGATATCACGGTCGGGTTGCCGTTCTCCGCAACTCGGAGCGTGCCGCCCTCAGGCATTGAGATCGTCACAGGATGATCAATGACCACATCGTGCCGGAGCAGGACTTCATCAAAAACCCACCCGAGAAACACCAGATCGCGACTGATCTCACCCGAGAGTGTCACGGTGTTGTCCACCTCGATCGGTGCCTGAATATCCACACTTTGAAGGAAACAATCTCCGATACGCACCGATGCGTCCGGGTGAGCGCGAATCACGCCACCCGAGATCACCCCATCGGAGATAAGGATGCTGCTCCCCTCATCCGCCGCATCGATATCGACTCCGATCAGCGATCCACGGCTCTTGCTCACAGACCCTCCTTCCTCAGCACGAATGGTCCCCCCCGTGATATCCGCCGTGTGACCGATCGCAACGCGTGATCCCTGACCGTTCGCCACGATCGATCCGCCCCCGGTCTGATCGATCTCCTGGATGGTGCACGAGAGCAGCGAATCGTCACGAGCTTCAAGTGTCCCGGAGTTCACAACCCGATCGATACCATTGAGGCTGAGTGTCCCGGAATCCGCGACGACCCGACCCAGATTGTTGATACTGGCATCGATGCGCCCGCCCCCCGCGATCGAGTGATCCGGGCCGTTCGTGAATATGAAGCCGTCGGGCAGCTGCAAACGCGCCTCATTCCCGAACCCGCCCAACCGCAGAGTTCCTGTTCCGGTGATGCTGGCGTTGTTATAAAAGAAAGACAGGGTGGTATCCGTATTGAGCCCATCCGGGTTGATGTGCATCATGCCATCGTTGTGCAGATCCCCCAAGAGCAGAAGCGACCGCCCCGCGAGGAGTTCCAGCGTCGGGCCATTGGCGATGGTGAGACTCTGGATCAGCGCATCCTCATCCATCTGCACCGCATAGCTGCCCGCCAGATCGATGCGGACGGCGTCCGACGGCGTCGGCACACGCGACTGAACCCAGCTGAGCGGATCGCTCCAGAGTCCATTCATCGCCTGCGCCCACTGAACATCCGCACCCAAAGCCGAACCGGCGGCGGAAACGATCGCGGCAGCCATCACCGAACGACAAACACCTGAATATGACATCACAACCCCCTGCATCAATAAAACGAGCAAAATCAATCCCCTCTTACATCCTCTCTACGGATAAAACAGGGAAAGAGATCCGCGCAACTCCTATACAAGATGCATACTTGGTTCCCTGGCATACTTGGGCATGCACAAGCTCAAACCACGCCCCATCGCCTATTTCTCACCGCTCGCACTCCTCACCGCCCCCCTGCACGCCGGTGTGGTGTACTCACAGGCCACAACCTCCGTCCCCGCGAATGTCGGCATGGGGTGGTACAGCAGCAGCGAGCCACGCCCGACACGAAACTTCAAGCACGCCGACAACTTCGTGCTCGCCTCGGATTCGACGATCGACACCGTGCGCTGGTGGGGACTCAGCGAGGGCGTATCGCACACCGACCTGAGCAACTTCGACCTGTTCACGATCGAGTTCTGGACGGGCCGCACGCTGCCAAACGGCAACATCCGCCCGCTGGACCTGATCGCCGCGACGACGATCGGAGCCGATGATACCGACGCGACCGCCACAGGGCGGAGCGCAGCAACCGGCGCGCTCGAATACATGCACGAGGCAACGCTCAGCGATGGCGTACCGTTGCTCGCGGGCGAGACATACTGGATCTCGATCAGCGCCCGCTCGATCGACCCCGCCGCGGATGTCTGGCAGTGGCAGGACAGCGACGACTACGACACGCGCTCCAGCAGCTTCGACTACGGGCAGAACCGCTGGCTTGTGCTCGAAGACACGGACAGCGCGTTCGAGCTCATCGCGGTCCCGTCGCCGGGAACCGGGGTGATGCTGGCAATAAGCGGCATGCTGGCTCAGCGCCGTCGCAGACGCCTGCGGTAGACGCTGGGCGTGACCTTGAAATGATCACGGAAAACGCGCGTCAGGTGCGCCTGGTCGGCGAAGCCCGTCTCGTGGGCCACACGCGCGATCGACACGCCGCCGCAAGCGAGGCGCTGGGCGGCCAGCTGGACCCGCACCGCACGGTGATAGGCCCCGACGCTGACGCCCAACTTGGACTTGAACACCCGCGCCAGGTGCGCACGATGCACCCCCGCGTGATCCGCAAGCTCGGCGAGTGTGACCGGACGGCCATGCATTTCATGAAGATAATCCCGAACCGTGCCGATCCAACCGGCACGGGCACGCGGGCGAGCCGCCGCCCGCGTCACCTCGTCAATCAGCTCATGGATCAGCGACTCTGCCTGCAGCGCCGAAGATTCATCAGAATCGTAGAGCTCCCCCAGGAGCGCCAACGCGATCGCCTGCGCCCTGGTGTGAACGAGAGTCTCAAGCGCGATGTCCCGCAGGCCCGCGGAACCCCGCAGCACATCGCCCGGCAGCAGCACATGCATCGTGCGGATCCCGCCACCCCCGCCCACGAACTTGTGGCGGATCTCCTCGCGGAAGAACTCGACCATCCCCGCGCGTGACTCGACCTCACGCCCAGCGTACACACCCCGACCGCCGCCCTCGAGCACAAAGTCGATGCTCCCCTGCTCGTGCTCGTGATAGCCCTGGGCAAAGTCGTGGGTGTACCGCTTGTGCGTGATCCGGAACGGGCCGGCGCGCAGATCTCCCAGCAGCTCGGCATCGCCCGAGTGATCGTGCTGCATGGGGGTGAGGATCATGCGATCCGGTTCGCAGGGCGGTGCCCGGTGGTTCCGTTACTGCTTCTTTGCCCACGAATCACGCAATGAAGCGGTGCGATTGAAAATCAGATTCTCAGGTGTTGAGTCCTGATCGACGCAGAAGTACCCCTGCCGCTCAAACTGGAATCGACGGATCCCGTCCTCCCAATCCGGCTCGTCGCCACTCTTCTCCATAATCGTGGGCTCGCACTTGGCCCCGCTGATGATCTGCAGGGAGTCAGGATTCAGGTCGTCAAGGTGGTCGCCACTCTTCTTGCCCGGACGCTCCGCCATGTAGAGACGATCAAAAAGACGCACCTCGGCGTCGACGGCGCTGGGCGCGTGGACCCAGTGCAGCGTGCCCTTCACCTTGCGAACCTTGCCCTCCGCATCCGCCGGCGGGTTATTACCGCCCTTGGTCTGCGGGTCGTAGGTGCAGAAGATCTCCGTGATGTTGCCGTCTGCGTCCTTCGTGTAATCGGTGCAGGTCACCCAGTACCCCGCACGCAGGCGCACCTCGCGCCCAGGCCCGAGGCGGAAGAACTTCTTCGGCGGGTCCTCCATGAAGTCCTCACGCTCGATGTACAGGTCCTTACCAAACGGGATCTCGCGGGTGCCGAACGACTCGTCCTTGGGGTGGTTCGCGACAGACATCATCTCGACGCGATCCTCATCACCCCCACCATCAGCTGTTTCACCCCAGTTGGTAATGGTGAGCTTCACCGGATCGAGCACCACCATGCGCCGCGGCGCACGCTCGTTCAGATCCTCACGGATCATGTTCTCGACGCGTCCCATATCGACAAGCGCATTGAACTTGGTCACCCCGACATCCGCGGCGAGCATCTGCAGCGAACGCGCCGTGTACCCGCGCCGGCGGAACCCCGCGATCGTGATCATCCGCGGATCGTCCCACCCCGCGACATGCCCCTCGTCCACGAGCTGCTTCATGTACCGCTTGGACATGTTCGTATACGAGATCGCAAGGCGCGAAAACTCGGTCTGGCGCGGATGATGGATCGGCTCGTCGCGATCCTTGTTGATCGCGTCGATGAACCAGTCGTACAGCGGGCGGTGGTCCTCGAACTCAAGCGTGCACAGCGAGTTCGTGATCCCCTCGATCGAATCCTCCAGCCCATGCGCCCAGTCGTACATCGGATAAATGTGCCAAGCATCACCCGTGCGGTGGTGCGGGGTGTTCACGATGCGATACATCAGCGGATCACGCAGGTTCATGTTCGAGCTCGACATGTCGATCTTGGCACGCAGGACCATGGCGCCGTTCTCAAACTCCCCGTTCTTCATCCGCTCGAACAGATCAAGGTTCTCCTCCACCGGTCGATCGCGATGCGGCGAGTGCTTCCCGGGCTCCTTCAGATTCCCGCGCTGCGCGCGGATGTCATCCACCGGCTGCTCGTCGACATACGCCAAGCCCTTCCGAATCAGCTCAACCGCCCAGCCGTACATCCGCTCGAAGTAATCCGACGCGAACCGAACCTCACCGTCCCACCTGGCGCCGAGCCATTCGACATCGTGCTTGATGGAATCGACAAACGCCTGCTCTTCCTTCGCGGGGTTGGTGTCGTCGAAACGCAGGATGAACCTTCCGCCATATTCCTGAGCAATCCCGTAGTTCAGGAGGATCGATTTGGCATGCCCGATATGCAGCCACCCGTTGGGCTCGGGCGGAAACCGGGTCGTAACGACAGACCGATCGCCCGGCTGCCCCCACTGCCCGCGCTCGATGTCGGCATCGATCATCTGCTGAATGAAATGGCGGGTCTCGACGGCTTCGGTCATGGCAAATCTCCTATGGGGGAGATAATACGCACATGTGTTCAGTCGGAATGTCTGATTACCACACCGCTGGATAATCCTTGCCGCATTCCGGGCAGGTGCTCGGCCCGACCGGGAGCTGAGGCCCGAGCACCGAGTCGAGCCCGGACAGGTCGTACCCGCACTTCACACACTCGAGTTTAATGTTGCTCGCGCGCTGCGGGCCCTTCGGCGGGGCCCCCTTAATCACTGAGATCAGGTTCCGCATGCGAGATCGCTTGCGGGCGCGGGATGAGAAGCACACAAGCTTGAGTTCTTCGATGAGCTTGTACCGGTACAGCCCCATAGGCATATTGCCCCTGAGCTTGCAGATGATCTCGATGACCCCATCGCGTTGCATACAGACACGATACCCGAGGAATAAGGACAGTGCACGGGCAGAAAAAAAACCCGCTGAATCAGCGGGCTTTGGTTCATGAGTGAACACTACTCGAAACTCAATCGTCGTCCCCATGCCCCGCGAAGGCCGCGATGACCTCCTGCTGGATATGCGGCGGCGTGTTCTCGTCGTGCGAGTACTCCATCGTGTAACTCCCCGCGCCGCCCGTGATGGACTTGAGCTCCGTCGAGAAGGTCTGCAGCTCACTCACCGGCGCTTCCGCAACCACGGTGCACATATCCCCCGGCAGCATCTGCGTGTCCTGCACACGCCCACGCTTGGTCGACAGATCGCCCGCGATGTCGCCCATCTTCTCAGACGGAACGGTCACCTCAAGGTGCACAAAGGGCTCAAGCAGCACCGGGCGGGCCTTGTTGACCGCGTCGATAAACGCCTTCTTGCCCGCCGTGATGAACGCGATCTCCTTGGAGTCCACATCGTGGTGCTTGCCGTCGTACACCTCGACGCGGATATTCTGCATCGGGTAGCCGGCCACCGCACCGTGCTCGAGCGCCTGACGCACGCCCTTCTCGATCGCGGGCATGAACTGGCGTGGGACAGAGCCACCAACCGTTGCATTGACGAACTCAAACCCCGTCTCATGGTCCGCAGGAAGCGGCTCGACACGCAGGTACACCTCGCCGAACTGACCCGCACCGCCAGACTGCTTCTTGTGACGGTGATGACCATCGGCCTTGGCCGTGATCGTCTCCTTATACGCGACCCTGGGCGGCTGGGTGTCGAGATCGATGCCCATCTGGTCCTTGAACTTCTCAAGCACGATCCGAAGGTGCATCTCGCCCAGACCACGCATCACCGTCTGCTTCGTCGCAGCGATCCGCTCGATAACCAGCGACGGGTCCTCCGCGAGCAGCTTGTGCAACGCCCCAGAGAACTTCGTCTCGTCCGCATGGTTCTTCAGCTCGATCGCCAAGCCGTACATCGGCTTGGGCAACGGCAGCGGCTTGAGATGCACCGAATCCAGATCGTGCCCCTCGTGCAGCACCGCGTCGAAATGGACATCGTCGATCTTGCCCACGGCCCCGATATCGCCCGGGCCCAGCTCCTCGACCTCATGCGAGTCCTTGCCCTGCCGCTTCAGCAGGTGCCCGATGCGGACGGGCTTCTTGGCGTCGCCGATGATGAGCTCGGACTTGGCCTTGATGGTGCCCTGATGGACACGGAAAACACCGAGCTTGCCGACGAACGGGTCCGTGGTGCACTTGAACACATGCGCCAGAACCGGCTTCGACGGGTCAGGATCGGCATGGAACTCGTGCTCGTCGCCGCCCTCCTCATCACGCTTGAGGAACGGACGCGGGTTGCCCTCCAGCGGGTTGGGCAGCAGCGAGGCGATCAGGTGCAGCAGCTGCGGGATGCCCGCCCCGGACTTGGCGCTGCAGTAAGCAATCGGAACCAGATGCGCCTCACGCAGCGCCTGCTCGAACACATCGTGCAGCTGCTGCTTGGTAATATTCTGCTCGTCACCATCCTCGAGATACTTGTCCATGAGGTCGTCCTGAACCTCGACGATCTGCTCGATAATGGCCTGGTGCGCATCCCCCTCAGATGAGAAAAGCGTGTCGCCCTCGCCCTCATCATCAAAGACCGAAATGCAGGCCCCGCGATCGGGCGTCGGGAGATTGATGGGAAGACACTCCGAGCCGAACTCCTCCTTGATCTGATCGGTCAACGCTTCGAGGTCCGCACCGTCATCATCGATCCGGTTCACAATGATCATCCGCGGCAGGTTACGCTGCTTGGCGATGTTCATCATCCGCCGCGTCATCGGCGCGATCCCGTCGTGCGCGTTGATGACAACACAGACAGTCTCGACGGCCGGGAACACGGAGATCGCCAAGCCCGAGAAATCAGCCAGACCAGGCGTATCGATCATGTTGACCATGTGCCCCTCGTGATCGAAGTGCAGCATGCTCGTCCGCAATGAATGCTTGTGGTGCTTTTCCTCTTCGGACCAATCCGAGAAGGTGGTGCCGTCCTCGATCGAGCCCATGCGGTCGATGGTGCCCGTCGCGAACAGGAGGCGTTCGGCCAGGAGCGTCTTCCCCGCTCCGGTTTGTCCTACAAGTGCGATGTTTCTGATATCCGCCGGGGATCTTTGAGCCATGGCTGCCGCCTCCTTTCGGGCGGGCAGTGTCGGCTCCGGTGCGGCGGGTCTGAACGCCAGTCGTCGCATCGCGGGCCGGCAATGCCCGCGGGTTGAGTTGTCCGGACCGGTGTGCTCAGTCCAACAGGGAGTCTAGCAAGACTCGTGCAACTATGGAAGAGGCAACCGGGATGAATCGATCCGGTATACACTTTCACCCGTCGCGAGGGGGATCATGCCCGATATAGAAACAAGTTGCGAACACCCATGCCCGGAGTGCGGCGGCGATCCACGGATCACACGCCATCGACTCAAAGGACTCTCACATCGAGCTGCGTACATTGCTGTGGGTTTCTGGGCGTTCTTGCTCGTGCTCGTCGTGGCGTACTCGCTGCCGTGGGTTCAGGACAAGGTCGGGAATCAACTCGCGATCTACACGTCCGCATCAGGCGGAGGGCAGTACGAGTATTGCAACCCACTCACACCCGCGATCTCAATCGCAGATCTGCGGAACGACACGACTGGGCCTCAGCAGATCCGGGACGTATTCCAGCCATTGAGCACTGAGTACGGGCGATGGTGGGCGGATACCCGAGTCCGGTTTGTCTTTGTCAGTACCGAAGGTATGCGGTACGATCAGCGCACGCGTGGCTTTGGTGGCGTCTGGTCCAGTGAACACGCGAACACCTATTTTACGGATGTCACACACGAACCCATCGGCGATGGGCCTTGGGATTACCCGCTCGACGTTGTCGATACCGATGCGTATTCCAACTTTCGCACGAACGAACGTTCGTGGTTCGGGCTGCGGATCGATGAGAAGCGACTCAACGGCGGTCAGTCCTATCGCAAATCAATCAACGTCTTCCAGTTCCTGGTCTCCGTCATCTCGGTGCTGCTCATCGTGCACCTTATGTTTCGACTTTTCTGGGCCTTCCTAAAGAAATGGGATCACACCCCCAAGCGCCATCGACTGATCCATCGGGCCGCGATCTCAGTTGCGTTCATAGTGCTTCTCGTGTTTGGATATCGCCTGAAGAGTGAGTATCACCATATTGCAGGAGTTGACATCACGAAGGTAGACCCGAGTCAGATCGGGGATTGGATCGACTCCGAACAGTTCGAGCAGTTTCTCGTGGATCCCGACCAGACGGAATCCTTGATCGCGTGCTTGCGCGAGCTCAGCGCGGATCTCCCTGACGATCTGATTCTGGCATACCAGACCATGCGGGACACAGACGCGAACTCGATCACCGAATACACCATCCTCAACGCGCAGCTCCGATACAACGCGGAGTTGATGTCATTCAGTCGTTTACGTTTTTTAGAGAGTGGCCCCAATGCAACGACAACACCCGGCACACTCCCGGGATACCTCGAGCATGGTTTCACATTTGATCATGCTGCAGATTGGGGAGCACTCTGGATCGGATACAACTCTGCTTCTGATTCCAGACATGTATCGATCTACTGGACCCGCCTGATCTTTGCAGGTTTTGTCGCGTGGATGGCACTGCGGATTGCGCTCTGGATCGCGCACCGGTTCGCGTTTCGTTCACAACGCCAACGTGCTGGACGCGACCAGTGTATCTACTGCGCATACCCGCTCAATGAGCACGCGTTACAACTTCGTCGTGATGCGAACCCAGAGAGTCAACCACCCTCGCCACCCAAGATGATTGATCCTGATCTGATATGACACGACGCGAACTCACACACACATGCCCCGAATGCGGCGGCGACGCAACGCGCATCCGCGATCGACACCCCACGATCATGCGGAAACCCAAGGCGTATCGGTGGATCGCGATCGCGGTATTGCTCTGTGTGTATGTTGGGCTCATCATCGTGATGAGCGATTGGCATACATCGAAATGGAAGCCTCCGCCGCCTCGATCGAATGACACGATCTATACAATGAATGCGTCGATCGATTCGGACACCCTGACGCTCGACGAGTTCACGCGTGCTCTCGATGATGATGACGAGATCCTTGATCGGTTCCGAACACAGATTCTGAAGGCTTTGCAAACCGAAAGCGTGTATGGGTCACCCGCAGAAGTTGGGCGTATCCGTATGGAAGTCCCCACATTCACGGGGTGGGATACCCAAACGCGAATCTATTCGTTCTTTGGGCCGCTCATCTCCACCCAAAACGATACCTTTGTCAAGGATCATCGCACTCGCGAACCAATGCCCGAGAACCCGCTCGCGGTTGAGCAAGTCCAGCGCCGGTACTGGCCGGCATACGATGTTCAATCTGATCTCGCGGGAGGCACCAAACGACGCGGATTCACACTCCATTACACCCGGCTCATCGCGCTCATCACCTTCATCGCGATGGTGTCGTGGACGATCTCGTTGTTACCCAAGGTCCGCAACCACACATGGTCAGCACGGACCCTGGCCAGTGCGGCACTCCTGCTCTTGGTTGCACTCATCGCGTGGCAAACACCCCCACCGTTTGGACGGCATGAACGGCGCCTGGAAGGCGCCGATCGAGTCCACGGGTTGGTTCGACTCGGATGAGCTTGCAACAATACTCGAAGATCAGGATCTCTTACGCTCGTACCTCCGCGACAGGTTTGACAAGATGTCACTCGTCCATGATCCGGCGCACCTTGGGTATTACATGCAACAGGGGTATACCTTTGGAGTCGCGATCGGACACGAATACCGATCCATTTCTCCTCGTCCTGAGAGACCCCGAGTCATTGAGAACACACATGCTGAGCTCGCCTATCGCAAGCCACTTGTCCGGTTCAAGAGCATCTACGCGCACCTGCGGGTTTGGTACAACCAGGAACTCGACCCGGACAATCAGGACCTGTACAGACGAGGCTCATTCATTGAGAACCTGAAAGACCACGGCATGCTCCGGATCGAGCGGTTCTCAGGCAACGAGATGCGTCAGCACACCATCGACATGACCACACTCCTCATCACCCTCTCCGTCCCGTTCTGGGCATGGGTCGTTGTGCATCTGATCGGAGACGCACGGATCTGGATGACCCAGCGCAAACGCGTAAACCGCGGCCAGTGCATCTATTGCGGCTATCGCGCAGCAGACGAGGCATTGGCCGCCCGCTGGGAAGATGCCCCGGAAGATGGACGCTCTCACAATCGAGTCACGGACAACCCTGATTGAACGCGGACAGGAACGCGGACACATCTGCGATGGTGACATCCCCGTCTTCATCAAAGTCCGCCAACAAATCCTGATCGAGGAACGCGACCACGAACGCGGATGCATCAAAGAAGTTCAGCTGACCGTCACGATTAAGATCCGCCGCACATGGGATACAGCCGCTCTGGAACACGGTGAGCTGATCATCGTTCTCTGACATGACCGCGACATCAAGACTCTGATTCCCATCGAGGTCGCCGATCACGGATGCCATTGCGCTGCCCTCGATAAACATGTGCTCCGCTTGCTCAAACCCACCGAAGCCATCAGCATAAAACACACTGAGCTGATGCAGCAAACCACTCACAATGTCCGGGTGGCCATCATGATTCAGGTCCGCGATATGTGCTTCGCGTGGTGTGTTGGGCATGTCCAGATCAACTAGAGCGACAAAGCTCCCGCTCCCGTCATTGCTGTAAATGTGGAGCATGTCCGCCTTGGATCCGAGAATGAGATCCGAATCCCCATCGGAATCAAGGTCACCAAGCGTGACCGACCAGACCTGATCAGCCGGCTGGATCAAACCAACCTGCGAGAGCGATCCGGTCCCGTCATTGGCTTGGACCGATACAAGATTGTCAGTGAAGTGACTGACGACCATGTCAAGATCACCATCAAGGTCAATATCACCCACGGCGAACCGGTTCGGGTGGGAAGGCAGCACCTGAGAAATCGGCAAGCCGAGCAAACCATTGCCAAGCCCCGGATAGATATCCACCCTGTCTAGGCTCCTATACATCGCGATCACATCCGTGATCCCGTCGTTCGTCAGATCAGCAAGCGCAATCAGCGGAACATACTCCTCACCCATCCCGTAAGTCATCGGCGTCGCATATGTCCCGTCACCATTCCCGAGGTGCACACTGAAATCATCGCTGTACTGGTTCGCGGTCACGATGTCGGGTATCCCGTCCCCGTTCAGATCACCGAGATCAAGATTGCTGTGACGCCCGGACAGCGAGACCTGACCCGAAACCGGGAAGGTCCCATCGCCATCGTTCAGGAAGACGCTCGGCTCCTCCTCAAACGCGCCAGTCGTGGATGCAACGAGATCAAGATCGCCATCAGCATCCAGGTCTGCAATCCGCAGCGAGTTCGAAACCTCGTCCATCTCCACGCGCAGTGGATTCGGGAACGCCGCATTGCCAGCGTTCAGCAGAATCTGAAGATAACTCCTGTTCGCCGGCTCATGATGAACAACGATGTCCTGATCGCCATCCGAATCCAGATCCGCAAAGAGCATTCCGAGCGGGTCTGCCCCAAGCGAGAACAGCGATGTCTCTGGCTCCAACTCGCCACCAGCCAACCCGCGCATAAACGAAACCTGATCCGACTGAAGCACTACATCATCGATCCCATCGCCGTCGAGGTCGGACATCCCCTGAACCACCGACGATGTCTCATAGGGTGTTCCAACGGTAAATGAGCCGTCGCCTTGCCCAAACATCCTGATCACATATGTTTCAGGACCAGTGGCGGACTGCCCCTCTGCAAAAATGTCTGCGTGCTGATCGCCGTCGATATCTCGAAGCTCTCGGATCGTGAAATCGATATCAGGAACGCTCTGCACGAACAGCCCCTGGAATGTACCATCGCCGACGCCAAAGCTCGACCACACATTGCCATCACCGAAAGCCGGCTGATACACGAGATCAAGGTGATTGTCGCCATTGATGTCATCGAACCATACCCGCGGATTCTGTGCCTGCAAGTTGTGCGATACAGGCGGCAGCAGCGAGCCGGCGCCGTCATTCAGATAGATATTGAGATTGCTGGACTGGTTGACCGTGGTCATGACATCCATCGCACCGTCCGAGTTGATGTCCGCGGCATACAACGCATTCAAGTTGCCGCTGAAATCCGCGTCATACATCGCGGGCCCGGAGTAGGACCCGCTCTCATTGCCTGTGTAGACAAGAACATGAAAGAGCGTGCCAACGACGATGTCCTGGTGCTGATCCCCATTGATATCCGCAAAGAACGCATCCTGCGTCACGCCCGTCCCGCTGGGCAACTGAATCGACTCCTGCGCGTACTGTCCGTGCTGGTCAAGACCAAGAACATGGATCATGCGAACCTGGTTCGATCGCGTGTCTTGCGCGACAAGAATCTCCGGCACACCGTCCTGATCGACATCCCTGATGTCAATCCCATCGATATCGCCGTGATACAGGATGGATTCTCCTGCACGGAAGACATCATCGGGATCACAATCCTGCGCCAAGGCAACTGATGTTCCTGAGATCGCGACCAATGTGATCAACCGAAAAGAATACTTCGATATGCGATTATTCATCCTTATCTCCATCTCAAGATCAATGAAAGTTGCCTCATATACCGCGAGTATACATCAACAGCGATTGAACACAAGCACCGCTTAGGCAATCAACCCCAAAGCCCGTGCAAGGCCGATCAGATTGGCGGCTAAAATCATGGCCTATGAGCACCCCGAACGATCAAACCGTCATCACCCGCTTCGCCCCATCCCCCACCGGGCACCTCCACATCGGGGGGGCACGAACGGCCCTACTGTGCTGGGCATACGCCCAACACGCCCAGAATGAGGGGGGCAACGGGCGATTCCTGCTCCGCATCGAGGACACCGACCAGACCCGCTCCTCCGAATCATCCACGCAGGGCATCCTCAAGGACCTCGCATGGCTCGGGATCGACTGGGCCGACGGACCCAGCGTTGAGCACGACGGCAAAACCATCGGCGGCGACGACCGCGCCGTCGGCCCCTACTACCAGTCCCAACGCCTCGATCTCTACAACGAGCACATCAACAAGCTCATCGAATCCGACCACGCCTACCCCGCGTTCGAAACCCCCGAAGAGCTGGAGGCGAAACGCAAGGTCGCGATCGAAGCCAAGACCGGATACAAGTACGATCGCGCTGCTCTTGAGATCCCACGCGAGGAGCGGATGCAGCGACTGGCGGCCGGCGAGCCGCATGTCGTGCGCCTCAAGATGCCCGATTCGCCCATCACGGTCCACGACCAGATCCTCGGCGATGTGACCGTCGGGCCCGACGAGTTCGACGACTTCATTATCCGGAAGCGAGATGGGTTCCCGACCTACCACCTGGCGGTCGTTGTCGATGATGCGTTGATGGGGGTGACGCATGTGCTGCGTGGGCAGGAGCACCTGATCAACACGCCTCGGCACATCGCGATTCAGCGGGCGCTGGGGTTCGACTCGCCAACCTATGCGCACATGCCGCTGATCTTTAACCCCGACGGGTCGAAGATGAGCAAGCGGGATAAGGACAAAACGGCCAAGAAGGCGGTCAAAGAGGCCAAGCTTGAATCGTCACCTATCGACGGGCTCAGCGATGCTGACTTTGCCAAGTGGCTCAAGGACAAGACGCGTCAGCTGCCGAGCGATCAGCTCATTGCGCTGGCGAATCATCTCGATGTTCATCTGCCCGAGATCGATGTCGAGGACTTTCGTCGGGCGGGCTACCTTCCCGAGGCGCTCAACAACTACCTCGCGCTACTTGGGTGGAACCCCAAGGCCAAGAACGAGGACGGCACCGATGTCGAGCGATTCGATATGGGCTACCTCGCGTCGCACTACGGGTTCGAGGGCATGGGCAAGGGGCAGGCGAAGTTTGATCGCGTGAAGCTGTTGAGCTTTAACGCCGACACGATTGCCGAGCTGTCCGACGAAGCGTTTGCGATGCGCTGGCGGGAATGGGCAACGAGCTATGACCCCGCGCTGTGCGAGAAGTTCAGTGCCGAGGACATGCGGCTGCTCGCCCCGGCTGTCAAGACCCGCTGCAAGACGCTTGCCGACGGGCGATCCGTCATCGGGTTCGCGTTCATCGACGACGACGCGATCGAGTTCGACGGCAAGGCGCTGCACAAAGCGCTGCTCAAGGGCGATGCCAAGGGGCTCGAGATGCTCAAGCTTTACCGAGTGTTCCTCGACTCCATCGAGCCGTTCACGCCCGAAGTGATCGAGCAGGGTGTCAAAGACTTCTGCGAACAGCACGAGGTCGGCATGGGCAAGGTTGCCCAGCCGATCCGGGTCGCGGTGACCGGCGGCCCGGTGTCGCCGCCGTTGGGGCAGACGCTGGCGATCATCGGCAAAGACGCCGTGGGTGCGCGGATCGATCGATGCGTCGCGGAGGCAGAGCAGACGCTCGCTGCGAAGCAGTGAGATCCTTCAACAGCTGTCTTCACCTCTTCTCCCCCCGTTCCGCCGGGGGCGGATCTTCGACTCACGGGGGAGGAGAAGTGGGTGACTGGTAGATTGGACGGCACCACTGCGCCGCGTTGCGGCGAGTGGTGGCACCCTGTTGAGGGAAATGGTTGGTTGGGAGGAGGGCCCACTTTCTCGTTCCGCCGGAGGCGGATCTTCGACTCGCGGGGGAGGAGAGGTGGGTCTGCTTTGGAGTAATCGGCGTCTTTGCTGGTGGTGTGGGGGCGGCGGGTGGCTTTGCGGGCGGTTTCGAGGTATCTGGCTTTGATGGCGGCGCGTTTGGGGTCTCGGGAGGCGGCGGCCTGGTCCATGTCGGTGGCGGCGAGGTAGGCGTCGTTGGCGATGGCCCGCTGGAGGGCGAGGTCCTGGAGGTGGGTGTGGTCGTTGATGAGGTCCTGGCGTTGGTGGACGATGCGTTTGATGGCGGCCGCGGCTTGGTGGTAGGCGGTGGAGTCCATGATGGCGGCGAGCTGGTCGAGGGTGATGTTGTGGATCTCGCAGATCTGCATGGGTGTGGTGTTCGGGTCGAGGAGGTCGTGGAGCAGGTGCGGTGTGAGGGCGTGGTCGCTGGGCGTCGGGGAATGGGGGGAAGAGGGGGACGGCGCGGGCGCGACGCGGGCGTGATCGGTTGGTGTGTGGTTGGTTGCGTGTTCTTCGATGGTGAGCATGCGCATGGGTTGGCCCTTTCGCTGTGTTGATGGTGCCGCGGAGTTGCGTGCCTCTATATACACAGGGCCGCGCCCGTTTTGTGCGCACAGAACCGGTCCGTAAGCGGGTGCTTGCTTTGGCGCAAGGTGTTGTGGTGCAGGGGGTAGAAAAAATTGTCAATAATCTGGGCGTGCGCGCGCTCGGCGACCGTTTTGTGCGCGCATTTCCGGTGATGCGCGGGGGTGAACGCGAAGATCGCGAAGGGCTCGAAGAGGGGACTGAACGCAGAGGTGGCAGAGGGCGCTGAGGACGCAGAGAAGAGGGGGGGGGGGG
>CEOE01057532.1_pt1 | contig 37361 bp, 43 predicted proteins | sample 530211 | NCBI WGS metagenome assembly CEOE01 (sample SAMEA2619779, study PRJEB7988) | marine metagenome | isolation source: saline water (ENVO:00002010), including
TCTGGGACAAATAGTTACATATAAAAGATACTCTTGTAGGAGAAGGCTATGCTGGCTGAATTACAAGCCGCAAATGCCGCCTTTGCAGTAATAAAGAAAACCCTTCAGAATGGGCGTGAGATAGCTGATTGTGGAAAAGCAATTTCTCAATTCGTAACAGCTAAAGACGACCTTCAGAAGAAAGGGACAAAGAAGAAGAACTCCTTCTGGCGGCAAGTCGGAGGTAAATCTGGGGACGATTTAGAAGAGTTCATGGCGTTAGAAAAAATACGCCAACAAGAAGAGCAGTTAAAAGAAGTAATGATATACTGTGGGCGGCCTGGCCTTTGGAATGATTGGGTACGATTCCAAGCTGATGCTAGGGTTCGTAGACAAAATGAAGCAAAGGAAGCTGCACGAGCTAGAGAGAAACTATGGGAAACCATAGGTCTTATTGTATTAGCTATACTTGCAGGTGGCACAGCTTTGTTCGTTATAGTTTTATTTTATATGGCGTGGAGGGCTTAGCATGAGTTTTCTCAGAAACTTGATTGAGTACAACTTAGTCGCCCGGCTTACCATGATTTGTAGCATAGTTATGTCTTGGCGTTGTGCTGAATGGTTTATGCACTTGGAAGACCCCACAACTGCTCAGACTAGCTTCGTATCCGTAATTATGGGTGTCATGACAGGTATCTTCGGTATCTGGATGGGACAAGAATCTAAAGGAAAGAAATAATGCTACAAAGTCTAATCGCTCCTGTAGCTGGTCTCCTTGATAAGTTTATTGAGGACAAAGACCAGAAGAACGCACTCGCCCATGAAATAGCTACTTTAGCTACTAAACAGGCGCATGAAGCTGCACTTGGGCAAATTGAAATCAACAAAGCAGAAGCACAACATCGCAGTATGTTTGTGGCAGGTTGGAGACCCTTCCTTGGGTGGGGGCTTAGCTTCGCAATGCTATGGCATTTCGTACTAGCCCCTGTAACTATCTTTGGCTTTGCCTATGCAGGTATGCCAGCCCCTGACTTGCCTGTGTTTGACATGGATAGTCTGATGACTGTTCTTCTGGGTATGCTTGGTCTTGGTGGTTTAAGAACTGTCGAGAAGTTGAAAGGCAAAACTAAGTGAGCCTAGAACTAATCGCAATCATATTACAAATTCTCACACTGGTGGCTGTGACTGTAAACACAGCCGTCAATGTAAAACACAGGACTAAAAAGTGACAGAACTTATTGAACAACTCAAACGACACGAAGGACTAAGGTTAAAGCCCTACAAATGTACAGCAGACAAGTTGACTATCGGTATCGGGAGAAATCTGGAGGACGTAGGTATCTCAGAGCAAGAGGCAGAAATGCTTCTACAAAACGACATACAGGAAGCAGTAAACCAACTGAAGGAACGCTTTCCGTGGACTCTGGAGTTAGACGAGGTACGTTTCGCAGCCCTTATCAACTTCACCTTCAACGTAGGAATAGGAACAGTCTCAAAGTTCAAAAACGCAATGGCTCTGCTAAAGGTAAAAAACTACGATATGGCAGCAGACGAGTTCCTACAGAGTCGCTGGGCTAAACAAGTAGGACAACGGGCGATTGAGGTTACAGACCAAATCAGAACAGGAGAATGGCAGTGAAAGACCAGATGCAAACACTCCATGACGCTGTGACTAAAGAATTACTTCTACGTGTACAGAGTGGTGAAGCCTCCGCATCGGAACTATCAGTAGCTGTAAAGTTCCTCAAAGACAACGGAGCATCCCACGACATCATCACGGCAGACAGCCCTCTGGCTAATCTACTAGAAGCCCTGCCGTTTGAGGATACAGTCGCAAATTGAACGAAGTACCTTCGCAACTGAAGGACTTCAGAAACTTTATCTATCTAGTATGGAAGCATCTAGGCCTACCTGACCCCACACCCATCCAGTACGACATTGCAGAATACCTGCAGCACAGTCCGAAGAGAGCCATCATTGAGGCTTTCCGTGGGGTCGGTAAGAGCTACATCACAGCTGCCTATGTTGTCCACCAGCTACTACTAGACCCAGAGCTAAAGTTTCTTGTGGTCTCTGCCTCCAAGTCTCGTGCAGACGATTTCTCAACATTTACCCAGCGCATCATCCTAGAGCTTCCCATCTGTCAGCATCTGATAGCTAGGGAGACACAGCGTTGGTCTAAGATTGCTTTTGACGTTGCCCCAGCCAAAGCTTCGGGTTCTCCAAGCGTGAAGTCTGTGGGTGTCACTGGACAGCTTACAGGTTCTCGTGCTGACATCATTATTGCTGATGACGTGGAAGTTCCTAACAACTCCATGACGCAGATGATGCGAGAGAAGCTTAGCGAGGCCGTAAAAGAATTTGACGCTATCCTGAAACCTGATGGCAAGGTCGTCTACCTGGGTACACCCCAGAATGAAATGAGCCTCTACAACACCCTCCTTGAGCGTGGCTATGAGATGAGAGTATGGCCTGCTCGTTACCCCACTCCAGAAGCCTCTCAGAAGGCCTACAGTGGACGATTAGCTCCTATGCTGTGGGGTACACTAGAAAAGGACGGAGAGGCTGTCTACGGGCTTCCTACGGACTCTAAGAGGTTCTCTGACGAAGACCTATTGGAAAGGGAACTGTCTTATGGTCGAAGTGGATTTGCTTTACAATTTATGCTTGATACTAGCCTTAGTGATGCTGATAGGTATCCTCTCAAACTAAGCGACCTGATAGTATACCCGTGTGACAACGACACAGCCCCTGAGAAGCTCGTGTATGGCATCTTCAAGCCTCTCAACGAGCTACCTAACGTAGGCCTCTCAGGAGACCGTTATTACGCCCCTGAGGACACCATAGGACGCACAGAGTACTCTGGTAGTGTCTTAGCCGTTGACCCCTCTGGACGAGGCTCTGACGAGACAGCATACGCTGTTGTAAAGATGCTTAATGGTTTCCTGCACGTTCCTGCTGCAGGGGGTATCGCTGGGGGTTACAGTGACGACACACTGAAGACCATCGCTAACCTAGCCAAAGAGCATAAGGTAAACGCTGTGCTGATTGAGAGCAACTTCGGTGATGGTATGTTCACTGAGCTGCTCAAGCCTCACATCCAGAAGATATATCCTGTGTCTATGGAAGAGGTACGCCACAGTAAGCAGAAGGAAGCTAGGATTATTGACACGCTAGAGCCTGTCATGAACCAGCATAGGCTCGTGATAGACCCTAAGGTAATCAAGAAAGACTACGACAGTGTACAGCATCTGCCTCCTGAGAAAGCCCTGAGGTATATGCTTGCGTATCAGCTAACACGCATCACAAGACAGCGTGGGGCATTGGCTCATGATGACCGATTGGACGTTCTGGCAATGGCTGTGCAGTATTGGGTAGACCAAATGGCTGCTGATGCTGATGCAGCGATACGAGAGAGGAAGGCAGACTTGCTTGATGCAGAATTAGACAAGTTTATGAGAGGTGTGAACACCAGTAGGCACAAGCCTATGCAGTCCACGTTCTTCTAAAGTTGACCTATAGAGGGAGGCCGGGTTTACCTATAGATATAGCCTTAGATTTTGACACAAAAATCTGAAGGGGTATACGTTATGGTGGTAGCCGGGCTTCCCCCTCATGCCTTTTTATATGCGCCTCATGCGCTCAATCAATCAAATCAGGCCACGGCATAGGCCACTATTAACGCTATGATGCCCTAAAAACCTAGCATTGCATCAGACATAAAGACTTATGACATGGCATTGCTCTTACATATGGCATCATTTTTTTATCTGTCTGTTTGTGTGTTTATCTATTTTTTTCTTTTGTATCTGGCAGAAACCTTAGACTTTTACATCAGTGTAATTATTTATTTGACAGAATGTTTTTTATCGTGCTAGGATTTATACAAGATGAACGAGGGCAGTTAGCGAATATCTGCTTAAACATAAAGATAAGAAACCTGCTTTATACCTTGCTAGTCTGTTAAATAGTTAGGGTTCATATCCATAAGTGATAAGGCATCTATTTAACTGAATACCAAAGACAGCAACAAAGTCTAAAAAAGAGTTGACCAAAAGTTACACTTGTGTAACGATAATAAACAAGATGACGAGGCATCTATAAAACCTGCAGTGAAATGGGCGTCATATGCTCACCACTATAAAGGCACGAGTGTTAGCCCCTAACTATCTAGGGGGAGTCCACGAGCAAGAACCCTTAATCTAGTTGAGTTTCTAGGACGTGTAGGTGGGTCAGGGCTACAGCCTCGCCTGTTACCGTTGGCTATGGTAGATGCAGGGGTGGCAGCATTTCTCTCCCTTTACGTTTTCCTCCCTTTTGTTGCCTCTGTATCTACCCTAGCCAATGGTGGCTAGGTATAGCAGACAGGAGGCGTATTATGTCTGATAAGAAAGTTTATGTTTTCCCGATTGGTTCAAAAAATATCCTATTCCGTAGGACTAGTAATCGTTACGGTCGTAAGGGTACTTTCTCAAACAATCAGGGTTACAAGCGTGTAAAGCGTGACATTCTGACAGGTCAATTCGTACCTATCGGCTGAGTGTGTTCGGCCAGGCTGCAGGGGTAATCTCTTTACTTCTGCAGTCTCAGCGAATACACTCGTGTATCTAGTACAGGAGTGGAATATGGTTATTGGAGCAAGTTTTGCTATCAATATGTTGGCAGGTTTCCTGCTAATGTTCTGTGCTTGTGACCTTTGGGGTCATGGGTACGATTCAATCGCCTACATGGTAGGCACTATCGGGTTCTTCGCGTCATCCTTTGGATGCGTGGGTATCTGGGCAATCAAGGAGTAATTGCAATGGCAAAGGTATCAGGATTGAGGCTGTTAGGTGTAGGCAATAACGCTAAAACCGTCAAAGGTGATGGGTCGGAATATCTTACGGCTATCCTGTATCTGTCACCTGCTGACAAGGTCGAGGGTATCAATCTTTGCCCTATGGCTGTCTTGGCAGGATGCAAGGCAGGTTGTCTTGATAGTGCTGGCAGGGGTCAGATGAATTGTGTGCAAAAAGCACGGATGCGTAAGACTGTCTTTTGGCGTGACCATCGTGACTTGTTCATAGCGCAGTTGCGTGAGGACTTGCATAGGTTCGTCAAGTATTGCCAGCGCAAGGGTATCAAGCCTTGTGTGCGTCTGAATGGGACTAGTGATATTCCGTGGGAAAAGTACCTTGATATGGAGGGTGAGTTTCCTGAGGTGCAGTTCTATGACTACACCAAAACAGTCAATCGGGCAGACAAAGTACTGCCAAAAAATTATCATCTGACGCTGTCTTATTCTGAGGCAAGCGACAGGTACAAGGGTATGGTGATTGATACAGCGAGGCAGACTAGTGCAAACATGGCAGTAGTGTTCCGTAGTAAGGATGCAATACCTTCTGAGTTTATGGGATTTCCTGTAGTGGATGGGGACAAGGATGACTTGCGTTTCCTCGACCCTGCAGGATGTGTAGTGGCGTTGTATGCCAAGGGTAAAGCCAAGGCAGATACGTCAGGGTTTGTTGTGGGGTAATTCCTGCACCAGTGTAATAGTTACAAGCGAGGCTGTATTATGAATGTTCTAAGTTTATTTGATGGTATGTCATGTGGACGCATCGCACTTGAACGTGCAGGTGTGCAGGTAGACAAGTACTTTGCATCTGAGGTTGACAAGTATGCAATCGAAGTTGCCAAGCGTAACTATCCTGACACGATTCACGTTGGCGATGTACGGGATATCCAGGCTGCCGATGGGTGGCTGGAAACCGATATTAAAGACAGCGATGGGGTAGAACGTGCAGTTCAAATTGACCTTCTCATAGGTGGTTCACCTTGTCAGGGTTTCTCTTTCGCAGGGCATCGGCTTAACTTTGATGACCCACGTTCTCAGTTGTTCTGGGAATATGTGCGTCTGCTCAAGGCTCTCAAGCCTACATATTTCCTGCTGGAAAATGTGCGTATGTCTCAGCGTTCTCAGGATGTAATCACTGAGGCGTTGGGTGTTGAGCCAGTGGCAATCAATAGCAATCTAGTGTCAGCACAAAACAGGTATCGCCTGTATTGGACTAACATTCCCTTTGATGTGCCAGAGGACAAGGGCATCATGCTCAAGGATATTATTGAGAATGGTGTTGTGGATAGAGACAAGTCACATTGTCTTGATGCTAACTACTTCAAGGGTGGCAATCTCAAGTCATACTTTGAGAAGCACAGGCGACAGCTTGTGTTCAGTGAGGACGGACTTTGTAATATAGGTGAGGCTGACATCAACGGACATGATAGCATCAAGCGTGTGTATCACCCTGATGGTAAGTCACCTACCCTTACGACTATGGGTGGGGGGCATCGTGAACCCAAGATATTTGTTGAGCCTAACCAGTGGCGTAAACTTACCGTCTTGGAATGTGAGCGTCTACAAACAGTGCCAGAGGGTTACACCGAAGGCGTATCAAATACCCAGCGTTACAAGATGTTGGGCAATGGTTGGACAGTAAGTGTCGTATCTGAGATATTCAAATCGTTACACTCGTGTAATACTTTTGACCATGATTGGAACGACACATCAATAATGCAGGAGGCATGAGGCATGAAGGTATCTAATGAGATGTTCGTATCTCTCAAGGCAGAGATTGCGGATGCGTTGATGCAGGAGCATCACGAGTGGAGGCTAGTCATCAATGAGCCAGAGTACCCAACCTATATCATAGATGAGAATGGGGATGAGAGGTTCAGCGATGAGGCGCAGGAGATTTACAATAAGTTCTACGACCAAGCAGAGGAAATCCTGCTGGACTGTGGGCTAGAGGAGGCTGAGTAATGAAGAAGTATTTTGTGCAGGTGAACATCCAACTTCACTACGATTATGAGTTGGAGGCTTCGCCTTCATCGAAGACGCACCAGTAGAAAAACTAATACTAACTATTGACGAGGAGAATACAGCAGTGTTATACTATCTTCAGTGTAAGAGTTGCAGTAATGAAGAAGCTGAGGCTTTGATTCGGGTTGATGGTCTTGATGAGTGCTACTGTCCTGCTTGCGACAGCGAGTGGGTAGCACCTCCACCCAACGATTGGATGGATAAGGACTTTGATGTAGATGAGATGAGGTATGTATGACGGAAGTTGATATACTACTGATATATATAAAGGCACTGGCTTGGCTACCTGCAGGGCTGGCAGCTTTTATCATCATCAGTATATTATTTATCAGGCAGAGAGAATAGGCGTTCACTTTTTGTTCCACTTGTGGTACACTAAGATATCCAAAACAAAACACATACTATAAGAGGTCTAATGTTCTTTCGATTACTAGGCTACGAAATCGCTATACACACCAGCGTTTTTACTTGTAGCCAAACCAGAGGTGTGCTAAATATACACATACACAAGTGTAAGGATGACACCTATGTGTTAATTGGAAAAAGGATGACATTGATTGTCTCTAAAATTAATCAAGCTACAAAGGGTAGTAGAGGAATTTAGGAAACTAGACTCTGAGATGCAAGCACAAACTGTTCTGGCATTTCTATTCGTAGCTGAGAAACAGGAGCAGGGAACACCTGCAACTGTACGAGAAGTAGGTGAGTATTTGGAAGTGACATCAGCCTCCGCAAGTAGAAACATTGCGGCACTGAGTAAGGTGTCAAGGCACAGGAGGGCAGGTCACGACCTTTTATTTACTTACGAGAACCCTGATTACAGGGTAGAGAAACTGATTGAGATGACTGATAAAGGCAAGGCACTCATCAAAAGATTGGAAGGTTTACTATGAGCATAAAGCCAAGAGGTAACGGCTTTGAAGTTTATGTATCCCATCAAGGTACTAAATTTCGTAGGACTGTATCCACTCATGCAGAAGCTACACAACTGGAGACTGTAGCAAGGCAGGCCTTACATCTAGGCAAGCCTGTCCCAGAACTGAACATTGGTTCGGTAAAAACTTGGGGTCTACAGGAGGCCGCCACTAAATGTTACGAGATGAATTGGGTTGGCACAAAGTCAGAGATGAACGCAATTCGTAACATGAAGGAGGTTGTCTCATTTTTCGGTAAGCACATGGATGTCCAAGACATTGGTGCTGAGGAGATTGATGAGTTCATTATGAACCAGAAGAGACTGAGAAAAGCTAACGGTACAATAAATCGGAAGCTGGCGTGTGTGAGTAAGATACTACGCTTTGCCCATCAGCGAGGTAGGCTGTCAGCAATGCCAGCTATCAAGCGACTGAAGGAAACGGAAGGTCGCCTTCGATACCTTGAGCCTGATGAAGAGAAGGCTGTGATAGATACGCTTGAACATTGGGGCTACCATGAGGTGGCACAGCAGTTCATTGTCTCTATTGACACTGGCCTGAGGCGTAGCGAGATGCTCAACCTGGAACTACGGGATGTCCGTAAGGAAGGCATCTATGTGTACGACAAGAAGGTTGGCACAAAGAACGACAAGCCAAGGGTTGTCCCACTCACAAGCAGAGCAAGGGCTGTCCTTGAAAGTAGAAAGGAGTCGAGCAACGGCAAGCTGTTCACGCAGTTCTATCGCACAATCTGGGAGCGAGTCGTTGGTCATCTTGGGCTAGAGGATGTAGTGTGGCATACACTACGACATACCACCTGTTCTCGCCTCGTGCAGCGTGGTATGCCTCTAGTCCATGTCAAAGAGTGGATGGGTCACAAAGCGATTCAGACCACAATGCGGTATGCTCACCTTGCCCCGATGCACTTGCAGAAGGGGGTTGAGTTACTAGAACAAACTGACTAAGTGTAGTTGCAGGGATGCTGTGTCCTAGGCTGTGGCCTACAGTGCGGATGTGGTGGAATTGGTATACACAAGGGACTTAAAATCCCTCGCCTTTTCAATGGCTTACGAGTTCGAGTCTCGTCATCCGCACCACCACAGCAGACTTAAAATCGGGTGACTAATACATACACCCCTGCAACTACCGAAAAAAATATTTAGTTTCATAAGCTTAATTCAATCTATTTAGCTTTGAAAATTTGTTACACTAGTGCAACTAGTTTATAGATTAGGCCACAAGTTGGTGGCCTTGCGTGTCCTTGAGGTGATGAGATGAAGAAGAAAAAGAAACCATTGCCCAAGCCACGCAACCCTAATTGGAAGCTACCTCCACCAAAGGTAATTCCAAATAAGAAGAAGGACTACGTTCCTGATTACAAGAAGGAGTATTGATGCCGACATATGACGAGCAGTTAATTCTTGAACGGGAAATGCTACAGGCTGGCGTTGACCGATACTACCACAACACGAACAAGCTTCTGGAGAAGGGGCTTGAGAGTAGCACCAAGCATGGACGGGCGGCGATTGCTGCAGTCGTTAATGCTGTGGCTGATGGTGTGACGGAGATTGTTACTGATTCAACAAGCAATCGTGATATTGCCAGAAAAAAATTAAGAGGGATGAACGCCCACCAAGTTGCATACTTAGCCCTCATCACAGTGGTCGATGAAGTATCGAAGCGATTTACTTTGATGAAGGTAGCCCGTCACGTTGGGATGAACGTGGAGTTGCAGAAGCGTTTGTCTGAATGGATAGAAGGCGAAGGGCAGTCAGCCCTGCGTGTTATCAAGCAAGCTAACGAGAAGACAAGCAAGCAACACAAACGTGCTGGCCTCGTCTTCAAGATGAAGAAGGATGGATACGACCACACTGAGTGGACGAACGAGGAGCGCATCCATGTGGGTATGCGTCTGATTGATAAGATTGTCAGTCGTACTGGTATCGTCAAGCTTACCAAGAGTGTGAACAAGAAGAAGACTGTGACCTATCTGGAGGCTACGCCCGAAACACTGGCGTGGGTACAGAAGTTCAACAAGTTCAATGAGGCACGGAAGCCACGCTATGCACCGTCCGTTATCCCTCCAAAGGATTGGGAGGATGTTATTGGTGGTGGATACCACAGCCCTGTGATGAATGACTTACCGATTGTGAGGGTACACTAATGAAACAGAGTTCTAAAGCTTACCTCGACAGGCTTCGGGGTCAGGACATGAGCCATGAGTACAAGGCCATCAATGGTCTGCAACGTACCCCTTGGACTATCAACAGGCCTGTGCTTGAGGTCATGCGTACTGCGTGGGACAGTGGGCAAGAGTGGGCTGGTCTTCCTCCTCGTGATGATGTGCCTCTCCCTGAGTACCCATTCGACAAAGACCCACAAGAGATGGACGATGCTGAGAAGCAACTGTTCAGGGATTGGGCAAGCCAGCGCAATCGCCTATATAACTTCAACGCTAAATCCATGTCACGTAGGTTGCAGGTCGAGCGTACCATCCAGCTTGCTGAGGACTACGCTAAGTATCCTGAGTTCTACTTCGTGTGGCAACTGGACTTCCGTTCTCGCAAGTATCCTGTGGAAAGCTTCATGTCTCCTCAGGTTGCTGATTGGGGCAAGGCTCTCATTGAGTTCAACAATGGCTTCCCTATCAACGACTATGATGATGCAGCCTGGCTGGCTATTCATGGTGCTAACCTGTATGGCAACGACAAGGTCAGCTTCAATGAGCGTATCGAATGGGCATGGAATCAGGAGGACGACATCGTTGCGTCTGCTGAGAACCCACTCGACTACACATGGTGGACTACTGCTGACAAGCCTTGGCAGTTTCTAAGCTGGTGCTTTGAATGGTATGGTCTGCTTCGTGATGGATGGGGTTTCTACACCCACCTGCCATGCTCAGCCGATGGTTCATGTAATGGATTGCAACACCTGTCAGCTATCCTGCTTGATGAACGTGGAGGTCGGGCAACTAACTTACTCCCGTCTGAAACTCCTGCAGATATTTACACTGATGTAGCAATTAGAGCAGAGCAACTAATCAGGCAGGATGCAGATGCTGGACATGAACTGGCTCGTAAGTGCTTGGAGTTTGGTATCGACAGGTCAATTACGAAACGCCCTGTCATGATTGTACCATACTCAGGAACACAACACGCCTGTCGTGAGTACATCCAAGAGGCCATAGCCGACAAGGTTGAGAAGTCGGGAGGCTGTAGCCCGTTTGGTGATGACCTGTTTCATGTTGGTCTGTACCTGTCCAAGCACGTCTGGCAGGGGATTAACGAGACCATCTCATCTGCTCGTGCAGTGATGGACTATGTGAAGGAGGTAGGAAGCTACTACGCACAGGCAAACAAACATATGGAGTGGGTCACACCAACAAACTTTCTGGTTGTTCAACCTTACTTCAATACTAAGAAGCGTCTGATAAAGACACACATTGATGGCAACCTTGTCTACCTCAGTTACCAACAGGAACTGCAGGACAGTGTGAACAAGTCGAGAATATCGACAGGTGCTTCACCGAATTTCATCCACTCATTGGATGCAGCTGCGCTAACGCTCACTGTGAACAAGTGCTTGGATGTAAACATGGGGGACTTCAGTATGGTTCATGATTCATATGGGACACACTCTCCGAATATGCCCATCATGAGCCAGATACTGAGGGAAGAGTTCGTCAAGATGTACAAGGATAACGATGTACTTGGGCAACTTCGTGACCACGCTTGTCAAACTCTGGGAGATACTAGTCTCCCGATGCCCCCAGCGAAGGGCAACTTGGATTTATCAAAGGTACTGGAGAGTGATTATTTCTTCGGGTGATTTCTAAAGTTGACCTATAGCCCATCACTACACTCATGTAACAAATGGAGATAATATGAGTAAATTTTATAAAGTCGAAGGCAAAGCAATGTATGCCAAAGTGTTCAAACCTGATACTCAGTTTGACCGTAATGGTGTGTATTCTGTTGACCTTCTAAAGCCTGAGGCAGAGGCTGTTGAACTGAGTGACTTTCTTGAAGGCATGGTTAAAGAACGTGTTGCCAACGAGAAGAAGGCTAACCCTGATGTGAACCTGGCCACTCACCTCCCATTCGCCCCCAACAAAGATAAACAGGGGAACGAAACTGGCGAGATTAAATTCAAGTTCAAGCTTGATGCCAAAGTCAACGGACGCAATGGCGAGTATGAGCAGAAGCCAACTGTGGTGGATGCGAAGCGTACACCCATGTCAGGTGAAAATCTGATTGGTAATGGAAGCATCGTCAAGGTTGCTTTTGAACCACGCACATGGGTCGCCAGTGGTAAGTGTGGCGTGAAGCTCCACTTGAAAGCTCTGCAGGTAATTAACCTTGAGGCATACGCCAAAGGTGCAGAGACCCTCTTCGATGATGAAGATGGTTATACCGAGGAGCGTATCCAGAAGGACGATGCGTCTGAATATTCCTTTGAGGAGACAGCGACTGCTGATGCCGAAGGGGACTTTTGAGGAGACAGTCATCTCTGACCTGAAGGGCAGGGGCGTTCCGTTTGAGTACGAACCACATAGTATCAACTACAAAGTGGAACGCCTCTACTTCCCCGACCTTTTGATTGGCAATGTCTACATCGAATTGAAGGGGTACTTCCGACAGGATGCACAGCGAAAGATGAAAGCAGTGAAGGCACAACACCCTGACCTCGACATTCGCTTTGTATTTCAGAAGGCAAGCGCACCAGTACAAGGGGCGAAGCTTCGGAAGGATGGGACAAAGATGACTTGTGCTGAGTGGGCAGAGCGTAACGGCTTTGTCTGGAGTGAACAAACAATACCAGAGGAATGGTTATGAAATCTATTATGGTAAGTCTGCCTGTGGTTCTCAACGCTAACATCGTTGATTGGGAAATGCTGGCATATGAAATCGTTGAAGATGATAGCATCGTTGATGAAGACCTAACAAAGATTGCACGTCAGATGCGTTTAGCTGCCGACATCATTGAGGAGGCAGTACCACATGACGAGTGATTACATCCGTAAAGAAGCGTGTCCACATTGTGGGAGCAGTGATGCCAACGCTTTATACACGGATGGTCATCACTATTGCTTTTCATGTGAGACTTACACCCTTCCTGAAGGAGAAGAAGTGAAACAGGTAGAAGACAACTTTGCAACTGGACACGTCCAAGCTTTGAACAAGCGTGGTATCTCTGCTGATACCTGCAGGTTCTGGGACTATCGGATTGGTCAGTACAATGGTCAGCCTGTTCAGGTTGCAAACTATAAGGACAACACAGGTAAGACTATCGGGCAGAAGCTACGTTTCCAGAACAAGGACTTTGTATATATTGGGGACAAGTCTGCTGGTCTATATGGTCAACATCTATGGCGCAGTAGTGGCAAGATGGTGGTCATTACCGAAGGTGAGATTGATGCCCTGTCAGTAAGTCAGGCGTTTCAAAATCGCTGGCCTGTGGTGTCTCTACCTCATGGCTCTAGTTCTGCCAAGCGTTCAATCAGCAAGGCTCTTGAATGGCTAGAACAGTTTGAGTCTGTGGTAATTTGCTTTGACCAAGATGAACAAGGACAGAAGGCGGCTCAAGAAGCTGCCCTGCTCCTCACACCTGGTAAGGCAAAGATTGCAACCCTTCCCCTGAAGGATGCTAACGAGATGCTTGTGGCTAAGCAACAGGCACAACTCTTGGACGCAATCTGGGGTGCGAAAAGCTTTCGTCCTGATGGCATCGTAGATGGTAGTGAACTGTGGGAACTGGTCTCAACTAAGCCAGAGAACGACAGCATCAGCTACCCATACGAAGGCCTGAACCAAAAGACCCTTGGTCTGAGGCGTGGCGAAATCGTAACGGTGACTGCTGGTTCGGGGATTGGCAAGAGCCAGTTCGCAAAAGAACTAGCACACCACTTAATCAGACAGGGTGAGACCCTTGGCTACATTGCGCTGGAGGAAAACGTAAGGCGTACAGCACAAGGCCTGATGTCCCTGTCTATCAATAAACCCATACATCTTGGAGACGATGATGTAACAAAAGAGGAATTACAAAATGCCTTTACAGATACCTTGGGAACTGGTCGTGTTTTTCTATATGACCATTGGGGTTCTACTGACAGTGACAATCTACTCAACAAAGTCAGGTTCATGGCGAGAGGCTGTGGGTGCGGCTGGGTTGTTCTTGACCATATTAGTATCGTTGTCTCTGGCATTGATGGGGGCGATGAACGTAGGATTATTGATAACACCATGACCAAATTACGTACACTGGTGGAGGAATTGAAGGTAGGTCTGATACTCATCAGTCACCTCAAGAGACCATCAGGGGACAGAGGGCATGAAGATGGAGCACAAACCTCAATGGCACAGCTACGAGGTTCAGCAGCCATCGGTCAATTATCCGACATGGTTATCGGGCTGGAGCGTAATCAACAGTCTGAAGACAGAGCCAACATAACCACTGCTCGTGTGTTGAAGAATAGGTTCTCAGGTGAGACAGGCATAGCTTGCTCACTTGAATATTCCAAAGACACAGGACGCATGACTGAAACGGTATTCACAGATGAGCAAGAAGACACCCCCTTCTAAGGTGTTCCTCATCTACACCGAAGCACAGCTACATGAGGCTTACGAAGAGTTTCGGAAGGAGATTGAGAGTTTACGGAATGAAGGACACAACATGGGCAGGATGCCCGACATCGAAGAGTTCAGAATAATATTTGAGGAAGAACAAGCAAGCCTATGAAACTAATCTTTGACATTGAAGCAGACCATCTACTTGAACAGGTCACAAAGGTTTGGTGCATCGTGGCTCGTGACGTTGATACAGGTCAGATATATACCTTCGACCCTGATGAGATAGAGCAAGGACTAGACTTGCTTGGCAAAGCTGACTGTCTCGTTGGTCATAACATCATCGACTATGACTTGAGAGTTCTCAAGAAGTTGTATGACTTTGACTACAAGGGTGAGGTAATGGATACTCTCGTTTGCACGAGAACTATCTGGCCTAACATCGTTGAGCTTGATTACCAGCAAGGCAACTTCCCTCAGAAGCTGACAGGCAGTCATAGCTTGAAGGCATGGGGGTACAGATTAGGAGAACTGAAAGATGATTTCGGTGGCGATAGTGAGAGCTTTGGAGAGTACTCCGATGAAATGCTCACATACTGTGTACAGGACACCAAAGTTACTGAAGCACTGTACCACAAAATTCAGGGAAAAGATTTCAGCCCTGAAGCATTGGGTTTGGAACACAAACTCCACACCCTGCTAGTTCAGCAACAGGAACGTGGCTTCCCATTTAATGTCGATGAGGCTCGTAAGCTTCACGTCCAACTGGAAGGTCGCAGGTCAGAGATTGAGCAGGAACTGCAAGATACCTTTGAGCCTACCATTGTTGAACTGAAGACCAAAACGAAGGTCATCCCTTTCAACCCTGCCAGCCGACAGCAGATTGCTGACCGACTGATGAAGTGTGGTTGGAAGCCTGAGGAGTTTACCAACACTGGTGAACCTAAAGTGGATGAACGTGTTCTGTCTCAGATTGAAATGCCTGAGGCAAAACTACTGACTGAATACCTGATGCTAAACAAGCGCATTGGTCAGCTTGCTACAGGTAATCAGGCATGGCTCAAACTTGAAAAGGAAGGACGATTACATGGACGTGTCAATCACATGGGTGCAGTTACGTCACGCTGTACTGCAAACAACCCAAACCTTCAGCAAGTACCTTCGGTCTCTGCTCCGTTTGGTAAAGAGTGCCGTAGTCTTTTCCATGCACCTACTGGCTACAGCCTTCTGGGGGCTGATGCTTCTGGTCTGGAACTACGTTGTCTGGGTCACTACATGGCTGCGTATGACGCTGGCGAGTATGCTAAAGAAGTTGTCAATGGCGATATCCACAGCAAGAACCAAGAGAGCGCAGGGCTACCTACCAGGTCTAACGCCAAGACGTTTATTTATGGTTTCCTGTATGGAGCAGGTGACGAAAAGATTGGCAAGATTATTGGCAAAGGTGCGACTGAAGGTAGAAAAATCAAATCCCAATTCCTGAAGAAAACACCAGCACTAAAGAAACTACGAGAAGCTGCATCTAAAGCGGCCAAGAACAGAGGGTGGCTGAAAGGTCTGGATGGGCGTATCATCCCAATCAGACACAGTCATGCTGCCCTCAACACTTTGCTTCAGTCTGCTGGGGCAATCATATGTAAGACTTGGTACGTCCAGATTGAGGAACTTCTTCGTCTACATGGTTACACTAGTGAAGACGTTACGATAGTGGCGTTTATTCATGACGAGGTACAGCTTCTAGTCCGTGAGGGGCTTGAAGAGGAGATAGGTAAATTAACCAAAGATGCCATGTGGGATGTGGAAGAGCAGTTTCGTTTCCGCTGCCCACTGGATTCGGAGTTCAAACATGGAAGTACTTGGGCTGACACCCACTAAAGAGAACCGTAAGAAGTTTGATATTGACCTTGAATACGGACAAATCCGTGAGCAGGCAGTGTATGATATGCTGAAGAATAAGAAGATTGAGGTCAAGTCAGAGCGTGGTATTTGGTACAACTCAGGCAACATTGCGATTGAGCATGAAAGCTGGGGCAAACCATCTGGCATCAATGCAACTGAATCAGAGGTGTGGTGGCATAACCTATGCCTTGGAGACACCATCTATGCTTCGATTGTGTTTGATGTGGATGTACTCAAGAACATCATTGGCAAGCTTGATTACATCAAATCAGTAAACGGTGGCGATAATAAAGCATCGAAGATGTACCTACTAAATCTTCAAAAGCTTTTCTCCACTGATGTAATAAAGGCACTCAAGGATGGACTTTGATTTCATATTCAAATTGATACTGACTGTGTCGTTTTTCACGGTCAGTGTCGGACTAGCCCTCAAGTGGGTTGTGTCTGCCTATCTCGACTACATTCAAGTCATAACAGGCATACGCATTGTAACTTGGGAACAACAAAAAGAACAGATGAGACAGCAACAAGAGGAGAGCGAAGATGACCCAACTGCTTATTGATGGTGACATCATTGCGTACAAAGCAGCTACGACTGCAGAAGCACCTATCCATTGGGGGGATGGGCTGTGGACACTCCATGCTTGGGAGCATGACGTTCAGCAATATGTAGATGACTTTATCTACGCACTGAATGACTATGCTAAATGTAATAAGGCTATTGTCCTCCTGTCTGATAAGGGCAATTTCCGTAAGGACATTGCGCCCTTCTACAAGGCAAACAGGAAAGACACACGCAAGCCTATGCTCCTGCAGTATGCACGAGAGTATATGCGTGATGAGTTCCTAGCTACATCCAAGAAGGGGCTGGAGGCTGATGACTACATTGGCATCCTTGCCATGAAGCTACCTGACAGCATCATCTGGTCTGAGGATAAAGACCTTATGACTATCCCCGGCAAGCATCTGACTGACAGGGGTATCGTTGAGGTATCAATGGAAGAAGCTAATCGCAACTTCTACACACAGATACTTACTGGTGACTCTACTGATAACTACAAAGGTTGCCCCGGTGTTGGTGCAGTAAAGGCAGGGAAGATACTCGCAGACAAATACACACCTGTAGAGATGTGGAGCGCAGTATTGGAGACATTTGTGAAAGCTGGACTTGATGAGGATGAAGCCATCCTACAAGCACGTCTGGCCTACATTAAACGAGAAGAAGGTAGTGACCTATGGTTGCCACCTAAGGAGGCAGAATGACTGACTACGGGCGTATCATGAGAGAGATTGAGGCGAAGCAAGAAGATGTGGTCAATAAACCGAAACACTACAATCAAGCAGGTATCGAGTGCATTGATGCAATCGAGGCGGCGTTATCAGCAGAAGAACTACGAGGCTACTTCAAAGGAAACATCATCAAGTACACATGGCGAGAGCAGTACAAAAACAAAGATGAAGACCTTCGTAAAGCCCGCTGGTATCTCACACGATTGCTAACAAAACTTGGAGTAAAGTTATGATGAACTTTTATGAGTATCAACTCAACGCTATCAAGACTGCAGTATACCCTAAAAGATACAGCGTATCATACCCAGCCCTTGGCTTAGCTGAGGAAGCTGGGGAGGTGGCAGGAAAAATTGCCAAGATGATGCGTGATGAAATCCCTATGGAAAAGCAGAAAGAGAAGATTGAAGCTGAGATGGGGGATGTACTGTGGATGCTGGCGGCTCTTGCACAAGATTGTGGACTGTCTCTCCAAGTAATCGCAGAGAAAAATGTAGAGAAATTAAAACAACGACAACAGGCAGGAACACTGCACGGAGAAGGTGACAATAGATGATTAGTAACCAGCACTATGGCATGACACTTCCTCTCTCAGAGGAAATTGATAAAGTAAAGTACCGACAAACAGGCGAGGACTTTTATAGTAAGATTGTGCGTATCTCAGGCGCATTGAAGGATGACCCCATCCACTTTGAAACATTTAAGGATGTGCTGAGACATATGCGCTTTCTTCCTGCAGGTCGGGTACAAAACGCTATGGGTGCTGCTAGACAGACAACTGCGTTCAACTGCTTCGTTAGTGGTCTTGTAGAAGATAGCATGGACAGTATCATGCACAGGGCTACACAGGCCGCTGAGACAATGCGTAGAGGGGGAGGCATCGGCTACGACTTTAGCCGACTGCGCCCTCGTGGAGACCGTATCAAATCACTAGACTCCAAAGCATCTGGTGCTGTTAGCTTCATGGCTATCTTTGATTCAGTCTGTCAGACTATCGCATCGTCAGGCCACAGACGTGGAGCGCAAATGGGTGTGCTTCGCATCGACCATCCTGACATCGAGCAGTTCATTACTGCTAAGCAGAACAGTGACAAGCTAACTGGTTTCAATATCTCCATTGGTGTAACTAATGAGTTCATGGAGTGTTTGGAACAGAAGAAACCTTTCCCTCTCAAGTTTGATGGGAAGGTCTACAAAGAGGTAGACCCTGAGAACCTTTGGGATATGGTTATGCGTAGTACATGGGATTGGGCAGAACCAGGTGTCCTGTTCATTGATAACATCAACGACATGAACAACCTGCACTACTGTGAAACCATTGAAGCCACGAACCCATGTGGTGAGCAGCCTTTGCCTCCCTTTGGTGCTTGTTTGCTGGGGTCTTTCAACCTGACTAAGTATGTGCTGGATGGGAAGATGGACTACGGCCTGTTCGTAAACGACATCTACACTGTTGTTCGTGCTATGGATAACATCATCGACAGAACCATCTACCCTCTGCCAGAGCAAGAGCGTGAGGCAAAGAACAAGCGTAGAATGGGGCTAGGGGTAACTGGCCTTGCTAATGCCGCAGAGATGTGTGGGTTTGCCTACGCATCTGAGGGCTTCATGGAGTTCACAACTACTGTGTTGGAAACCCTGCGTGACCACTGCTACTCAGCATCAGCCGACCTTGCATCAGAGAAAGGCTCATTTCCTCTGTATGATGAATATCATTATATGCAGAGTAAGTTTGTGCAGACATTACCTGATTGGGTACAGGAGAAGATTAAGACACAGGGCATCCGTAACTCGCACCTGACATCCATCGCCCCAACAGGAACAATCAGCCTGACTGCAGACAACGTGTCATCTGGCATCGAACCTCCGTTCAGCCTCTACTATGACCGTACCATTCAACAGTTTGATGGGCATCAGGTAGAACGTGTCGAGGATTATGCGTATCGTCAGGGCGTATCAGGACGTACTGCTAACGAAATCTCAGCAGAAGAACACCTGTCAGTTCTGGCTTTGGTCTCCAAGTATATCGACAGCGCAGTGTCAAAGACCTGTAATGTTGGGGACAATGTGACCTACGAAGAGTTCAAGAACCTGTACTATGACGCATGGAAAGCTGGCTGTAAGGGTATCACTACCTTTAGGGCAGCTGGAAAGAGGTATGGAATATTGAACGAAGTGAAAAATGACAATGAAAACAACGCTGAAGCCTGTTTTATCGACCCCGATACTGGCCTCAAGAGTTGTGAATAATCCCTAAAGTTGACCTATAGGCAAATTCAAACATGAAAGTGCTACATCAAAACCCAAGCTTGTCCGTGGAATTGCTTGATTTTCTTAAAGAACTATTCCCCGACAGGCTACCAAACGACCAAGCAACCTTAGAAGACTTGCGATACCTACAAGGTCAGCAGTCCGTAATAAGGAAGCTTGATGAGTTGTACAACGAAAACTTATTTGAGGAATAGAAAGATGTGCTTATCAAGTCCAAGAGCGCCTGCGCCACCTCCTCCTCAGCCAAAGCCTGTGACAATCGTTGAGCCTCAGCAGTACTCCAACACATCTCCTGATTTTGAGATGGGTCTGGAAGCACAACTGACTCCTGCTCAACTCGCAGCCCAGAAGAAAATGGGCAAAAACAAGCTGAAGGCTAACCCTAAGAAAGACCCAGGTGTTCAAACTGCTGGGGGTTCTGAAGGTGGAGCGAGTAGTTCAGGCGTGAACGTAAACCAGTAAAGGTAAAACGCTATGGCACTAGAGAACGGTAAAGGTACAGCGGCCAAACGATACGCTCAATGTGAAGCATCACGAGATGCTTTCTTACAGAGAGGCCGTGATGCTGCTGAACTTACAATACCAACTCTCTTGCCTCCCGAAGGACATAGTGGAAGCACAGTATATCAGACACCTTATCAGGGTGTCGGAGCTAGGGGCGTGAATAATCTCGCCTCTAAGCTCTTACTGGCTCTGCTCCCTCCTAACAGTCCTTTCTTTCGCCTTACCATTGATGACTTTGACGTTGCGGCTATCGCAGGTCAGGACGCTCGTGGGGCAGTAGAGGAAGCCCTGTCCCGTATTGAACGGGCGGCAATGCAAGAGATTGAAGCAAAGGCAATGCGTGTGCCTGTATTTGAAGCTTTAAAACAGCTTATCGTTACAGGGAACGCTCTGCTCTATATGCCCAAAGATGGGGGCATGAAAGTATTCAGGCTTGACCGATATACAATCAAGCGTGATGCAATGGGCAATGTCCTTGAAATACTTACAAAAGAGAGCGTAAACGCACTTATGCTCCCTGTCGAGGTACAAGAAGCTCTGGACTTTGCGGAAACAGAGATGAAAAACCTTGACCTTTATACTCACCTTATCAGAAACCAGCGTGGCTGGGAGGTCTACCAAGAGGTAGCTGGTATGGAAATCCCTGGAAGTCGGGGTAAGTTTAAGAAGGATGAGAACCCTTTTATTCCTCTTCGCTTCACCCGTGTGGATGGGGAAGACTACGGACGTGGGTATGTAGAAGAATACATTGGCGACTTACGAAGCTTAGAGGCTTTAACCAAAGCGATTGTCGAAGGTGCTGCGGCTTCTTCCAAAGTGCTTTTCCTCGTCAATCCAAACGGTACTACAAAGTCCCGTACATTGGCTGAAAGCCCTAACGGTGCTATCGTAAGTGGTAATGCGTCTGATGTGTCTACCCTTCAAGTACAGAAGTCTACTGACTTCAGGGTAGCTGCTGATACAATGCGTACCATCAATGACAGGATTGCTTTTGCCTTCCTGATGAATAGTAGCGTTCAGCGTAGTGCTGAGCGTGTAACGGCTGAAGAAGTCCGTTTCATGGCGCAAGAACTTGAGAGTGCCTTAGGTGGCGTTTACTCAATTCTAAGTCAAGAACTACAGATGCCTTTGATTTTGCAACTGCTTGGTGGCATGGAGAAGACAGGCAAGATGCCTAAGCTTCCTAAGGATACCGTCAAGCCGACTGTTGTTACAGGCATCGAAGCTCTTGGTAGAGGCCAAGACCTTAATAAGCTGGCTACCTTCCTGCAATACTTACAGCCTTTAGGGGCTGAGGTAATTGCCAGCGAAATGAACATATCAGATTATATTGATAGACTAGGTGCAAGTCTGGGAATTGACACCAATGGTCTGATAAAATCTGAAGAACAAAAAGCGCAGGAACAGGCTATGGCACAGCAAGCCGCAGAACAGCAAATGCAACAGCAAGCTATGATGCAGATGGCGGTGCGTGGCACACCTGAAATGATTAAACAAACAGCACAACAGGTAGAACAATAAATGGCAGACAGTGTAAATACCCATGACGGTACAGCAGGACAAGAACCTGCAGACCACACTCAGGCTATGCTAGATAAAGCAGCACAGCTTGAGAAGAATAATAATCCAGACCGACCTGATTGGTTGCCTGAGAAGTTTGAGTCCCCTGAGGCTATGGCGCAAGCATATTCTGCGCTGGAGACAAAGCTTGGTCAGCAACCTACACAGGAAGAACCAGAGGCACAGCCTGAAGAAGTTGAGGCAGAGTCTGCCCCTACTGATGGGGGTGACGTAGCTGAGGTTCTTGACAACGTGGGTCTGGACTTTGACGTATTCCAACAAGAGTATGATGAGAACGGAGAGCTAAGTGGTGATGCTTACGCCGCCCTTGAACAAGCAGGTTTCCCTCGCTCTCTCGTAGATACATACATTCAAGGACAAGAAGCCCTTAGTGATAATATGAACAGTGAGATGTTCGCTATTGCAGGGGGCGAAGAGGGCTACCAGCAAATGCTGGCATGGGCTACGGAGTCTCTTCCTAGCTCAGAGATTGATGCGTTCAACGCCACAATCGACACAGGAGACCCAGCCGTAATTCGTATGGCAATTCAAGGACTTAACGCTCGTTATCGTTCCGAAGCTGGTTCAGAGCCTAACCTTGTACAAGGCTCAACTGATAAAGTTTCGGGTGGGAAGTTTGATAGTGCGGCTGAACTGACCGCCGCTATGCGTGACCCCAGATATGCTAAAGACCCCGCCTACCGTGCGTCTGTAGCTCAAAAGCTCTCACGCTCTTCGGTATTTTAACTGTCTCCTTGGAGTAGCTATGGCAAGATGCCTCCTGTCATAGCTCTCCTTCTAACTGCATCTGATGGGTGTGGTTAGAAGGGGAAACCCTACTCAAGACCTTACTCAAAGACGACTACCCCTGACCCCTTGCGAGGGATAATCTTGGAGAAAGTGTTGGTAAAGGCTGAGGCAAATTCGTAACAACCTAACTTTTTGAGGTGATAAAATGGCAATGCAAGGTGCATCCAATCCAGCCTATGACGTATCCCGTCTAGGCCAAACTAACCTCACAGGTGATGTTCGTGACCTCTTCCTGAAGCTGTATGCCGGGGAAGTCCTGACCGCCTTTGAGGAAAAGAACATTATGATGCCTCTGATGCGTACTCGTACCATCAGTAAAGGTAAGTCAGCATCATTCCCAATGACAGGCCGTGCGTCTGCAGAATACTTGACCCCAGGTAACGAGATTACTGGTGGGCAAATTCGTGCGTCAGAGCGCATCGTCACCATTGACGACTTGCTGATTTCGGCTCAGTTCATCCCGTCTATTGATGAAGCTATCAATCACTATGACGTGCGTAGCATCTACTCTAAAGAAGCTGGTATCGCATTGGCTAGTGAAGCTGATAAGAACATCATGATTACTGCTATTAAGGCAGCCCTGTCCACTAACGCTACTCGTGCGGCTGCACTTGTGCAGGACTATAAGTCTTTCGGTGAAGAAGACTTTACTGGCAACGTAACCATTGGTGCGGCTTCTGGTGATGTGACTGACCCAGCTAAGCTGGCAAAGTCTATCTTTGACGCTAAGAAAGAGTACGACAAGAATAATGTAAGCACTGAAGGTGCGTTTGTTGTTCTTGCTCCTGACCAGTATTATGCACTGCTTGATGTGTCTGATGGCAACAAGCTGGTCTACATGAACCGTGACTTCGGTGGTAATGGTTCTGTAGCCTCTGCTGTTGTTCCGCAAATTGCAGGTATGCCTGTGTATATGTCGAACCATCTAGTTGTGAGCGACTTGATTGAAACTGGCTCAAGCAATAAAGGTCAGTCGAAGAACAATCGTCCTCTGGCTAACACTGCTGGTTCTGGTCGTACAACTGCATACGACATTATTGGCACTACAGTTGATAGTGTGAACCTTGTTGACCTTGCCGCTAAGGTGCGTGGTCTGGTTCTTACACCTGACGCTGTGGCTACTGTGAAGCTCCTCGACCTTGGCGTTGAGAGCGAGTATCAGATTAACCGTCAAGGCACACTGATGGTTGCTAAGTACGCAATGGGACACAACGTCCTGCGTCCTGCAGCAGCTATTGCTCTGTCTTCGGTCTAAGCTAGGGAGGGGAGGGCTTCGGCTCTCCCTTCATCGCTATGTCAAAATTAAAGATTGCTAAGAAATCAAAGGTAAACGAAGCAGGTAACTACACAAAACCAGCGATGCGTAAGCGTATTTTCAATCGCATTAAGGCTGGAGGCAAGGGCGGTAGCCCGGGTCAGTGGAGTGCGAGAAAAGCGCAAATGCTTGCGTCTGCCTACAAAAAAGCAGGAGGAGGCTACACATCATGAGCCTCGCCAAATCTCAACAATCTTTGAAGAAGTGGACTAAACAAAAGTGGCGCACCAAAAGTGGGAAGAATAGTACCCAAGGTGCTAAAGCTACAGGGGAACGCTACCTACCTGAGAGAGCAATCAAAGCCCTGTCATCTTCTGAGTATGCCGCCACAACAGCCGCCAAGCGTAAAGCTAAACGCTCTGGCAAGCAGTTTAGTCGTCAGCCTTTGAAGATAGCCAAGAAAACAAGAGGGTACAGGACGTAATCATGCCAAATATAAACGGTAAAAAATATGCGTATACCAAAGAAGGTATTGCTAAATACAAGAAAGCCAAAGCAAAGGCTAAGAAGAAGATGTCACCAGCGCAAATGAAGATTGCAAAGAAGGGTGGCAACCCAAACAAGATTGATGCTGAGGACTTTAAGAAACTACGGAGTGCATAATGTCTATCACACACGCAGGTGAAACATTCTCTGGTGTAGGTAAGCCAAAGCGTACTCCTAATCACAAGACAAAGTCTCACGCTGTTGTGGTTCGTGACAAAGGCAAGCTCAAGATTGTTCGCTTCGGTCAGCAAGGCGTGAAAGGCGCAGGGAAGAACCCTACGTCAAAAAAAGATAAGGCTCGTAAGAAGTCCTATTACGCAAGGCACAATGCCCAAAATTCAAACCCACCCCGTACCAGCGCACGTTATTGGGCGCATAGGGTAAAGTGGTAGGAGATTAAAATGTCATCACCCGTAACCAAGCTAGAAGCTGTTAATATCATGCTCTCAGTTACTGGCGAAGCCCCTGTTACACAGCTTAACTCTGGCTTGGTCGAGGCTGATGTGGCAGAAACCATCCTTGAGTCTGTAAACAGAGAGGTTCAGGGACAAGGTTTCGACTTTAACAGAGAACTAAACGTAACATTTAACCCAGACAGTAACAACCATATCGTCCTTCCTGCTAACATCCTTCGTGCTGATAGCACTCAAAGGAATGGTAATCTTGACCTCGTTCAACGTGGTCTAAAGATGTACAATAGGACGGATAATACATTTACTATGACACAGACGGTCTACTTGGACATTGTCACAATGCTAGACTTTGAAGACCTTCCAGAGGTTGCTAAGAGGTTTATCACCATCAGGGCAGCCCGTATCTTCCTAGACAGAACCGTTGGGTCTACCACACTACACGGCTTTACCGAAAAAGATGAAGCCCGTTCTTTGGCAGAACTCAAAGAGATGGATGGTGAAGGACAAGATTTCAATATCTTCAATAACTTTGACACCTACCAAGTAATCAACAGAGTCGCAGGGAAGAGGGCAACGACATGACATTAATTAGTACGTCCGTCCCAAACCTCATTAATGGGGTGTCTCAGCAGCCTCCTTCTATCAGGCTTGCAACACAAGCTGAGCTTCAGGAGAATGGACTGTCGAGCGTGGTAGATGGTCTTACTAAACGACCCCCAACGGAACATAAAGGTTTCCCAATTCAAGGCCTGTCCAGCCAACAACAAACGGACATGGACAAGGGCTTCTTCCATACTATCCGAAACTCTGACAACTCCATTCGTTTTCTAAGTGTCCAGAAAAATGGCACAGTTACCACCTTCAATACAAACGGTGTATCAGATACAAGTAACACAATTACAACTTCAGCACAGTCTTATGTGAATGGGCTAACTAATCCAGCAACAGAGCTAACTGCTGTTACCGTTGCTGACTTTACGTTTCTCGCTAACAGAACCAAGACAGTAGCTAAAGATACAACCCTTTCACCTAATCGTAATCCTGAAGGGTTAGTTTATATTGCTAAGTCTGACTATGGCGCAACGTATGAAATCAAAATTAGTAAGGGGGGTACAGATTACACCCGTGCTATTACCACTATGGGGTCTACCCAAGGCTCTACAACAGATAGCCAAAACGCAGAGAAGTCTATTCAGACTGATAGGATTGCTTCAAACCTTCGTATTAACGTAGCTACAGATACAACCTACTATGGGTCTGCAAGTGCAGTAACCATTCCTGGTGTAACCATTACCCTGTATGGTAACGTCATCCACTATCAAGGCAACACAGCTAATGATGACTTTGATATTGAGGTAAAGGACAGCCGTGGCAATGACCACATCAGAGCGTTCAAAGGGGAAACTCCTGACTTCAAGAAACTACCTTCTCAAGGGCCGCTTGGTTTTGTAATTAAGGTATCAGGCGATAATAACAAAGGGCAAGATGATTACTTTGTTAAGTTTTCACAAGATGTAACTAACGGTCAGTATGTTTGGAAAGAAACAGTTGCACCAAACATTCTTACTCGTATTGATAAAACCACAATGCCACACGTTATTAGGTATAACGGTACTAATGCTTATACCTTTGAAGAACAGACATATGATGATAGAGGCGTGGGGGATGATGATACAAACCCTTACCCATCCTTTATTGGTCAGAAGATTAACGATGTATTCTTCCACAGAAACAGACTAGGCTTCCTAGCTGATGAGAATGTTATCTTTAGTCAGGCTGGAGAGTTTTTTAACTTCTTTAACAAAACAGTTCTTATTGGTGTAGACAGCGCACCTATTGATGTGGCTGTATCCAACAACCAAGTATCTATCCTGAAACACGCTGTCCCTTTCAACGAAACGCTTCTTCTGTTTTCCGACTTCTCACAGTTCAGACTTTCTGCAGCTCAGCTTCTAACACCTGAAACGGTTTCTATTGACGTGGCAACACGCTTTGAGGCTTCTCTGGATGCAAAGCCTGTTGGTGCTGGTAAGTATGTTTACTTCCCAACTCAGCAGGGGGCGTTCTCTGGTCTGCGTGAGTACTATGTGGATACAGATACAGAAACAAATGATGCCATTGAGGTAACAGGCCACGTTCCTAATTACATCAAAGGAACAATCAAGCACATGGCATCCTCGTCTAACGAGAACATGATAATCCTGCAGACTGACGATGACCCAACCAAGGTGTACGTTTACCGTTACTATTGGTCGGGCAGGGACAAACTGCAGTCATCTTGGTCTACTTGGACATTCAGTGGTAAAGTAAGATACTTTGACTTCGACAAGTCTGATATCTACTTTGTAGTCCAGTATGGAGATAGTCTGGCACTTGAGCGCATGAACCTATCTGAGGATGATGCTCTAGCTGATACCAGCTTCCCTGTCCTACTTGACAGGCGAATAAAACTTACAACAAGCCATGTTTCTCCATATGCTGGTGCTTCTGGAAATTTACCATATAAGAATACAGCTAATGCAACTGACCTTGTCTTTGTAAAGGCAGATGGCTCAATCATCACTGCATCTGCAGCCAGTACGGCTGTCACTGCAGGGGATGCTGTCTACGCTGGTGTACCTTATACATTCAAGTACCAGTTCTCAGAACAAGTTATGAAACAAGATAAGAACCCTATCACGACAGGGCGTATGCAGATACGAAACGTAGCTGTGGTGTACGCTGATACGGGCTTCTTTAAGATAAACATTACACCTCACAAGAACCTACCTGCTGCAGTGCGTAAGTCCTACTCCCGTGTGTTCACTGGACGCATCATTGGTGGCGGTACAAACATTCTAGGTAGTGTCCCTCTCGACACAGGCTCATATCGCTTTGGTGTCTTGGCTAACTCCAAGAACGCCTTGATTGAGATTGAGAGCGACAGTCATCTACCTTGTGCTTTTCAGAGTGCAGAGTTTGAGGCTGAGTTCGTACTGAGGTCGAGGAGGCTATAAATGAAAGGTCATTACAGACCATATAAACAGGAAGATATCATTGCTGTGGCTCAGACGATGTGTGAGGCCGATGCAACGGAAATCCTGCTGTCTGATGGCCTAGACCCCCTCAAGGCTCTCCAGAGGGCTTGTAGAGACTCTGAAGAGGTAAACACTATTGTAGCACCTGACGGTGAGATACTAGGAATGTTTGGTCTAAGTTACATGGATGACATGACAGGCAGTCCTTGGATGCTCACCTCAGGTAAGCTATCAAAATATTATATGCAGTTCCTACGGGAAAGTAAGAAGTGGGTGGTTCATGCTAACGAGCAAAGGCCATTGCTTTTGAACTATGTCCACGTTGATAATAAAAACGCCATACTCTGGCTCAAGTTTCTTGGCTTCAAGTTTGTCAGGTTAGTTGATGAGTACGGGGTAGGAAAAGCTCCATTCTATGAATTTGTGAGGATGAAATAATGTGCGGCCCAGCAGAAGCAGCGGCTGGTCTGAAGGTCGTCCAAGGCATACAAACCTACAACACTAATGTGGCTATGTATGACTCTAAAATTGCAGCTAACACAGCCACTCGTAGGAGTGCGATTAGCTCACGAGACCTACAGATACAGCAAAACATTCTAAGAAATGAACAGGAGCAAAACCGCATCGCTGATGAAAAGCTCATCAAGATGGCTGAGGCGTACAAGAAAGAAGCTAGTTATAAGACAGCCGTAGGTGAAGATAACATCGTAGGTCGTACAGTTCTCCGTTCAATTAACTTGCGTGTGGCAGACCGCCTCCGTGATATGAATAAACTAGATGATACAGGTGAGGCAATCACAGCGCAGTCCCTTATAGATGCAAGAGGCATCCAAGCACAGCTTGAAGGCCGTCTGGCTCAGATTGTTGACCCAGTGCAACCAGACCCATTCGCAGCCATAGTCAACACAGCAGTAGATGCTGGCACGTCCTATGCCGCTGTAGGTGGCGACACCACATGGGCAGATGTAGGCGAAGGCCTTGGATTTTAGGAGTAAGATATGTCCAAAAGAAGTCGAGTAGCACAGCTTGACCCTATTCGGTCAGTCACTCCTGTAGCTCGTGGGGTTGACACTTTTGTTGTGACGAAGCCCCAAGAGGTAGATGCACAGAAATTAGAAGCACTAGATGCGCTTGTACCTTTCTTGTCAAAAGCAGGTCAACGGGGGCTAGAAAAACGAGCAGAACGAGAAAAGACAGAGCTTACCGAACAGTTCACCAGAGACCCTGCACAGTTTGCTGCTGACCTTAAAGATGGTAAGTTTTCAGGACTGACAACCCCAGCGCAGATGTTGGCTGGTGAATATATGGGTAAGCGTCTGGCACGAGTATATGGCTCTGACCTTAACCAAGAGTATTTCAAAACCCCTTCTATGCTGAATAGTACAGACGAAAATGCTATTGTACCGTTTGAGTCTGCCTTCAGAACAAAGTTTATTGATGCGAACACTGAGCTATTCAAAATGCCTGGTGTGACTGAAGGGTTTGCCTCAAGCTTTCGTGGGTACACATCTGCTCTTGATAGTCAGCATATATCAAAGGCTAGAGATAATCGAACAGCAAGTCAGCTTACGGGTTTCAAATCTGCTATAGACACTACTCTTGATGCTTATTCAAATGGCTACATAAACGAAAAAGACTTTCTTAGTCAGATACGCCTTCACCAGAATGACTTTATGGCTGGATTTGGTTATAAGCCCGGTCAAGCAAACACGTCTACTCTTACTGCAATCGTAGACTATGCCACATCTGGCGTACTGCCTTTTGATAAGAGTCGTGCTTTACTTGATACTGCAGCCAAGATTGAAACAAGCCCCGGCAGTTTCCTTGCGAACACTGTAGAAGGTAGTGTGGCTTTGGCTAAGGCTCGTACAGCTATTGATGACGCTGAATATAAAGCTGACCAAAGAGCGCATACCCTGTTTACTCAAACATCGGACAGAGTAAAAAGTAATGCTCAAGGTATAATAATAAACAAGCTTCAAACCTTTGATGCAAGCATGGCTACATTAGAGACTATTGAGATTGAGCAAGTATTTACCTCTGACCAGATAACTGAGTTGGAAACATACTTCCCAGAGTTTCGTAGGTACTTTGAAGACCAGAAGAACTTCTTCATGAAGGAGTCAGGTGAGCTTCTACCTAGTGCAGAGATTGAAATGTCACTAGAGCTTGCAAAGGCTACTACTACGCAAGAAGCAAGAGATATGATTTCTAGGTGGCAGAAATCTGGTCGCCTTCGTAATAATCGTGAAGCTTATGGTAGACTGTGGGCGCAAGCTGATAAGATTAAAGAAGCTAAAGCACCAGAAAAGGCTGATTGGTCTAAAGATGCTTTGTATAAACAATACTACAGGCTTCTTACAGGAACGCCTTTGGACTCTGGGTTTAGCCCATTCCCTCCCACTGACCCTAGAAACTTGGTCATGGTAGGCTTCTTTCAGGATTTTGTCCGTACAATCTTCTATACAGACGCATATCAGAATGGAACTGAATTACAAAGAATGGACTTATTAGAACCTTTGTTTGCCTCAGCGCAAGCAAAGCTAAAAAGATTAGCTAATGAAAATCCAAGTCCAACAAGTACTAGCACAAGTACAACTACTAGTACGAGTGTACCCTTTACAGGAGAATAGGAGTAAGCAATGGCAGAGCCAAATGACACCTCATCTGCGGATGAGCGTGATGACAATGTTGTTAAAGACACTGTCGAAGGTGTTGCCACTGGTCTCGTTAAAGGCGTAACAGAACTTACCGACAATATTAACACAGTCACTATGGGTGGCTTTAATGCAGTAGATGACGCTATCACTAGCGTTGCTGACCTTGGTGCGCTGGGGACAGATGCTGATGGTAAGATTGTATATGTCCGAAGTAATGCAGACCGTAAGAGGCTGATGAAGGAAGGCGAGTCACAAGGCTTAGAAGGCCGTGAGCTTGAAGACTACATCAGAAACAACACAGAAGTTTATAACTTAACTGATGGCATCCAGACCGTATTTGGGGATGTCTCCTCAGCCCTTACTCAGTTTGCTGTGGGTTGGATACCAGCTAACAGAGCTTTGAGTACTGTCAAAACCACTACTAAAATGGGAACAGGAGCTAAGCGTTTAGCTGAAGGTGGCGTAGCAGAGATGCTTGCCTTCGATGAAGATGATGAGCGTCTATCTAATATTATCCAAGAATACCCTCATCTTGAAAATCCAATCACTGCATTTCTTCAAGCTGACCCTGATGATGGTTTTGCCGAAGCCAAGTTAAAGCAAGCGTTAGAAGGTGCGGCCATTGAAGGCACAATCGGCACAGTCATTCTAGGACTGAAGGCTCTTCGTGCCGCAAGGCGTGGTTCTGACGATACAGCACAGCTTGTTGCTGAAGCTGGCGAACAGGCAGCCACAATCAACAATGATGTTGTACAAGGCCTTGAACAGTTCCTTACATCTAACGAAACCATCCGAAGTGCATATGAAGCCTCAGAGGAACTATCAGGCTCTGCACGAACAGCAACCCGTAAACAGGGGCGTGATGATGCTGTAGCTGAGATGACAGAAGATGCTGTCACTGACCTACAATCCAAAGGTGGCGCAAAGGTAGTCACCAACGATGAGATGATTGCACAGGCACAGCGTGACCTAGCTATTGAGCTTGCCCCTTATACAGATGATGTATCTTTGGGTATCCAGAAATGGGTGACACGTTTCGGTGGTGATGTAGTTGTAGCACGACAAACACTGGTCAAAGCTACACAGCTTGTGGACATTGCTGACCAAGAGTTTGGTAAAGTAGCTGCTAAGTTTAGAGCAGGTGAAGCAACGGACGTTGAGGTTCGTGAAGCCTTCAAAGCTGTATTACAAGTTACTAACGTAGCTCGTGGCGGTTTCTCTGAAGCAGGTCGTATGCTTGAGTTCGCTAAGGTAGTTGATGGCTGGAATGTAAATGCCCTAAATATCGCTATTGATGGTGGTACAGTATTCGCTGACAACCTTACAGCCCGTAAGCGTTTCTACGCTAACCTTACTAAGTATGGTAGTCACATTGCCAAAGCTGGCGAGAAGGGTGTTGATATTGTCAACGAGCTTTTCATCAACTCTATTCTATCAGGCTTCAAGACACACCTCGTCAACATCGGGTCTAACACCTTTACTATGGCACTCCGTCCTATGGAGCGTCTTGGTGGCGCAGCCCTAAGACTTGATAGTAAAGAAGCCATGAACGCCCTGCGTATGTATCAAGGCCTTGCCTTGTACTCGTGGCAGTCTCTCAAGGGGGCTAACCAAGCCCTGATGAAAGGTAAGACACAGCTTGACGTAGACTACTCTACCCTTGAAGAAGGGCTACAGGATGGAGCAATTCCAGGCTTGCTTGGAGATGCTATCCGACTTCCTACCCGTGCGCTGGCCGCAGAAGACGAACTCTTTAAGCAGATGAACTTCCGTGCCTTTGTCTTCTCTGAAGCAATGGCTGATGGCAAACGGCTGGGTCTCAAAGGTAAAGAACTAAAAGACTACGTTGATGACCAAGTTAATGGTGCAGTAAACTCACAGCTTGATGCCTCTATTACTGGCAAGGTAGCAACAGACCCTCTAGCTCAGCGAGGCATCCAGTATGCCCGTGAGTCAACTTTTACACAGAACATTGAAAAGCCAAGCCAGAGTATGATACCTGGTTTGAATATGCCTCAACGTGTAGGCTACAGTGTGCAAAAGGCTGTGTCAGAATATCCAATCCTGAGACAGATTAACCCTTTCATTCGTACACCATTGAACCTTCTTTCATTTACTGCCCAGCGTAGTCCTCTTGCCCCAATGCTATCTCAGCGTTGGCGTGATGATTTCATGGCTGGTGGGCAGAGAGCGTCAGAAGCCACATTCAGGTGGACTGTAGGCTCAGGCCTTGCCTTCTACTTCTACAACCTAGCCAACTCTGGTGTCATCACAGGCACTGGCTCTGGGCTATCTGTAGACCAGAAGAAGGGTATGCAGAGTATGTATGGCTACTCAGACAATGCTGTATATACAGGGGAGGAATACTACAACGTAGCTCGTCTTTCTCCTGCGGCTGACTTAATGTCTATCATGGCATCTATCTCTGAGCTTGAACGCTATGGTGCTAAGAAAGAAGCTGGTGAACTTGCGATGGCTGTAGGCCTCGTGCTGTCAGACTTTGCTCGTGACAAGTCATTCCTGCAAGGTATGAACCAATTCATCAATGCAGTCGAAGGTATCTCAGAGGATGGAATTGGTACATCTACTGAGCAGTATCTTGGTGGACGTATGGGTGCGCTTGTACCTTACTCAGGCTTCCTGAAGCAGTTTAACAATGACCCAAGCCTCAGACGTATTCGTGATATGGCAGAAGGCTATAAGAAGACTGTACCGGGCTTGTCTCAAGAGCTTGACCCTATTCGTAACATCCTTGGTGAAGTTACAGCAGTCCCAGAGTTCTGGGGCATGGACTTTCTGTCTCCTATTGGTCTTACCCAAGAGAAGGATGATGCTCTTGCTCTCGCTTGGAAAGAAGCGGCTGATGCAGGTATGCCATACAATATTGGTATGCCAGACAAGAAGCGGAATGGTTTTGACCTGACAGACCGTAAGTATGGACTGAAGCTTGATGGTACTCCTGTCAATCCTGTGAAGCCACAGCAGACACCATATGACCGTTTGCTACAGCGTTCACGAGACCATACTGAGAATGACCTTAACTTGAGAGAACAATTAACAGCGTTGGTAAAAGACCCTCGCTTCCAAACGGATGCTACTTTTGACTACCGTGTAGGCGATAAAATCTACACAGGTTCTAAAGTTGACCTATTGAAGAAAGTCATAAATCACTACCGTGATTCAGCTTGGAAAGCGATGGTTGGACGTAACCCATACGCTGAAGGTTCGACTAACGGTCAATTTAATGAAGACGGTCTTCTATTGAATGTAGGAGGTGCAGAATACCCTCGTTTAGCTATTGCCTACTGGACAGATTGGAAACTCAAGAATGAAGCTTCCCTTTCCCCTGAAGGACAGGAGTGGATGAATGGAAATGTACAACCTTTAGAAGACCGTATTAACGGAATATTTGGAGTGGAATAATGTCGTTATTATCCATAGTAACTTACCCAAACATTGCTTCCGCACAAGGTAGTTTTACGTTCTCGTTTTCTTATATTAACGGGACTGATATTGATGCTTTTGTGGACGGTGTTAAGGTGTTTGAGAACAACGCCTCAACGGGAACAGCAGTAGGCGGTAATACCTACACCGTTGCCTTTAGTTCTCCTGGCTCTAATACACTGACCTTCACTCCAAACGTACCTGCAGGTAGTGATGTTCGTATTGAGCGAAATACAGACCTGACTACAAAACAGGTGGACTTCTCTGATGGCTCAGTGCTTACAGAGGTTGCCCTTGATAATGCAGTAGACCAAGTCTTCTTTGCTGCGCAGGAAGCAATCGACAAAGTTGCTAGTTCGATTACAGTTGCCCCTGATGATAAGTGGGATGCACAAAATAAAGTCATCAAGAACGTAGCTGACCCTGTAAACAACACTGATGCTGTCAATAAACAGTTTATTACTACGAACCTGCCTAACATTAACACTGTTGCAGGTATTGAAAGTGATGTCACAACAGTTGCTGGCAAGGCTACAGAAATAGATGTTATTGTTAATAAGTATGACGGTAGCCCCACAGCTACTTCAGGAACTAACAAGAACCTTGCTCAAATAGACGTAGTTGCTGACAACATTGGTGACGTTAATACTGTAGCAACCAATATCAATGAAGTTGTCACTGTAGCTAATGACCTCAATGAAGCTATCTCAGAAGTAGAAACTGCGGCTCTTGACTTGCAGTCAGCTACCTCAAAGATTGATACAGTATCTACCAACATAACTAATGTTAATAATGTAGGTACAGACATAGCTAATGTTAACACTGTAGCTGGTAATATTACTAATGTTAATCAACTTGCAGGAGCATTGAGCCTACAAACAACTTTTATTGTTACAGTTGCAGGTGGTGTTTTTGTAATTGATGGTACAAATAACCCAACTCTTACACTAGATAGAGGTGCTACATACATTTTTGATGTATCAGATAGCAGTGTAGCTGGGCATCCTCTAGCCTTTAAAGATGGCTCTGGTAATTCTTACACTACTGGAGTAACTACATCAGGGACTGCTGGTAGTACCAACGCAACAGTTACTATAGTTGTTGCAGCTAACGCACCATCTAGCTTGAGATACTATTGTACTGTGCATGGCAACGGAATGGGTAACACCATCTCTGTTGTAAACAACAACCTGACTACAGTTGCTTCAAACATTACCAACGTAAACAATGTTGGTGGTAGTATTACTAACGTAAACGCTGTAGCGACTAACATTGCTGGTACGAATACTATTGGTACGGTTGCGACAGATATAGCAAATGTTAATGCTGTAGGTGGTGATATAACTAACGTAAATGCTGTAGCTGGTAATGCAACGAATATTAACGCTGTTGCTGGTAATGCTACAAACATCAATGCTGTTAATAGTAATGCCACAAACATTAACGCAGTTGCAGCAGATGCAACAGATATTGGCACGGTTGCAACAGACATTGCTAATGTAAATGCTGTTGGAACAGACATCGCAAATGTTAACACAGTTGCCAATAATCTTACTAATGTTAACAGCTTTGCAGACACCTACTTCGTAGGCACGACTGCGCCAACAAGCCCGTCTACTGGTGACCTTTGGTTCGATAGTAATCCAGGCGTACTGCTCATGAAGGTGTACAACGGCTCTGGCTTTGTGAACGCTGGTTCTGCTGTGAATGGTACGGCTAACCGTGAGAGTTATGTCGTAGGTACGTCCTCTGGTTCGTACACTGGTTCAACCACAGTCTTCCCTGCCACATACGATAGTGGCTTTGTAGACCTGTACCTGAACGGTGTGAAACTTGTAAACGGTGCGGACTTCACGGCAACTAACGGTACGTCAATCACCCTCACCACCGCCGCCGCCACAGGCGACACTGTGGACATCCTCTCGTTTGGTACATTCACGCTGGCAAACATTGCGGCTAATAACCTGACCGATGTGTACACCACAGGCGTAGCTGATGGACAAATCCTTCAGTACAGCGGAACGAACTCTCGCTTTGAGCCAGTTACGTTTCAGGGTGGTGCAGGATACTTCGTTGGCGAGAACGGTACGACAGGCAACACCAGTACAGGCTTGGGTGACATCTTCCGTGTCCATGAAGCCGCACTGGATACAGCAACAACAATTCCATCCAACACTAACGCACTAGCTGCTGGGCCGCTTACGCTCAACGCTGCGCTGACAGTGAATGGCACAGTAACGGTGGTCTGATATGGCAAGTATAATTAACGTAGATACGATTAACGAGAAGACCAGCGGCAACGGGGTGCAGATTCCGGGTCATGTGGTTCAAACTGTTCATTTCACAACAGGCACACAAGTCTCCACTGCCAGCACTTCAGCGGTGGTTACAAACCTATCTGGGTCAATTACTCCGAAATATTCTACAAGTCACATCTATGTGATTTTACACCAAAGAGTATTTGCTAATCCGGGGGCTGGTGGCTCTGCTGGAGATTGGGGTTTGGAGAGAAGCACTGATGGGGGAAACACATTCAGTCAAATTTATGTCAGAGGCAGAACAGGGCTAACAGACAACACTGGTGGTTGTGATGTTCAAGCAAGCACAATGTTTAAGGACAGCCCCGCAATAACCACTGCTGTGAATTACAGAACCACAATTAGGAATAATGCTGGAGCGGGTAATGTGTATGCAAATCTTGATAATGCTCTAGCAACAATGACAATCATGGAGATTGCACAATGACGACACTATACGTTGATAACATTGCGCCTAATCTCCAGAGCAAGATTAGTGCGCCTAACCTGACGTTGCCGACAGGCAGTGTGATTCAAGTAAAGCAAGGAATAACTACCGCTCAACAAACTATTGCTACTGGTAGTGCTGATTCCAGCAATTATACAGACATAGGTTTGTCACTTTCAATAACGCCATCATCAACATCCAGTAAAATTTACCTAATGGCATCAGTTAGCGTTGGTCAGAAAAGTAATTCTTTCAATAACTCTCTGGGTCTTTTTAGGAATACCACAATAATAGGTGCTGGTTTAACTAGCGGAATAGACAGTTATGCTACTAACGCCTCATGGAGAGCTTTCAATGAGTACGCTATGGGACAAGTGCCTATAAACTTTTTGGACAGCCCCTCAACAACAAGTGCCATCACCTATGCCGTAAAGTGTAATCACAATGGCGGCGCCGCTTATCCTTCTTACATAAACAGGTCTGAATACGGCAATACGTTTGGGGGAAATACAAGTAGCACCTTAATCGCAATGGAGATAGCAGGATGAGCAGTATTCTCAAAGTAGACCAAATCCAGCTATCGAATGGCAACACGCCTACTGCTGGTGACTTGGGGCTGAACACGACAGGTA
>CEOE01004970.1_pt1 | contig 36218 bp, 30 predicted proteins | sample 530211 | NCBI WGS metagenome assembly CEOE01 (sample SAMEA2619779, study PRJEB7988) | marine metagenome | isolation source: saline water (ENVO:00002010), including
TTCGAAGCCTGCAGCTGCTACTAAGTGAACATCCATTTGTAGACCTCTATGAAATCTACTTTCAGGTCTTTCATTCCAAACTTCATCTGAGTATGGAGATGATCTAGGCATATACCTAACAGTAATACCGTTAACGTTTATAGATTCTCTTATCAAATTTTGTACTAATCTTTGTTCGTTTGTTGAGAAGCGAGAAGAGGAACCGAACTGGTTGATGTAACCATCAATATAAGTATTTCTAATACCAGCAGAGATGGCATAATCGTCGTTGACTTTTTGGATTGACCTGTTAAGGTTGACACCAAAGTCTGAGTCATTGTCTGCATTATTATGTGCTGTAGTAGACGCTAGTGTAAAACCTGAATAATTGTTTTTTATTGCCATTAGCCATAGTACCCGGAATCGAATCCTCTTTGATTAAATCTTAAATGTGTTTCTATGATAGCATCATTTACATTTCTTGCTTTAATATCATTAGACTCTCTAGTACCAGCTTCTGTTTCAATAAAATTATCATATAACGCTAACTGTTGTGCTGCAGTTAAATTAGTATCAGCATTACCATCTCTATATCTTGCTAATACTGTTTTGTAATCAAATGCAGCATCATCACCTGAATTTTGATAAAGTACATCATATTTGTTATCAGATTTACTATACTGTAATAATGAACCTCTATGTAAAACCATATCACCTGCAGACATGTTAATACCATTTTCTTTAATGTTAGGATATGTTGTTCTCCAGCTTGAGAATCCATTTGCTCTTAAAGTTGTTTTAACAACCGCAACATTTTTATCGCTAATCATACTTAAAGGTAAATCAGCATAATCTAATATACCTAGGAAAGAACCATAAAATTCTAATCTATTAAGTTCTTGATCAAGTATTTCATTTGTGATATATTCTGCTTCAATGAAGTTATTAATCTTGATAAACGCAGTACGCAAAGGATCGCCGTCATTAGCGTTAGGAGCAGTACCAATATCAACAACTGTTGATTCAGTAGTGCGTCGATCTGAACTAGTAAATTGAATAATATTTCCATCTGAGTCCTTAACGTTTGGAATAAGATCTGGCTCACTTGCTGACCTGCCTTGTGGGTACAAATGGTAATCTAATCTTCTATTTAGCGATGCGTATCTAGCCATTTTTTTCTACTAACTTTTCTAATAAACTTTCTATTCTATTTATTTTATTTTCTAGATTGTCTATTCGTTCTTTCTCTGCTCTTCTTTTCTTAGCAGCTTCATAAACTTTCCAATCAGTGCTTAAAACAGCAGCGTCTTTCTTAATTAAATTACTATGTCCTCTTACCTTAACACTCATAATATTAAATGTCAGCTATTATTCTTAAATCTTTTATTCTCGGAATTTGAGCTTCATTTTCAGTGATCATTCTTATCCTAATCTTAAAGGAAGAAAATTCGTAAGGCACTGTTGCACTAACTGTATATTCTTTGAAATCTGTATCAGATGTAAACGGCCCGTTATTAGCTTCTGATATAAACTCTGTAGCTTTAAAATCTTCAAATGCAATATCTTCAAAAGGAGTACTATCACCTTTTTGTCTAGCCTTGTAAGCAAATTCTAACTTAGAGCCGGGCTCCATATCAGCATCAAATTTTATTGTAAAACCATCTGCAGGGATTTCTAAATCAATTTGTTTAGTTACATAAGCACTAAATTCATCTTCTGATTTTATTGCAGACAATCTAGATGTATATTCTTGAATAGTTGAATCAGTACTTCCACTAGTAATAGAGGTTGTAGTTAAACCTTCAATGTCTGAATCGTTAAGTAATGTACCAACTATATTTCTAAACACTACAGGGTTAAGAGAATCTCTAACTCTAAATGATGGTGAGCTTAAAGTGTTAACACTATCAAGAGTATATCTCATTACTAAATCATTAGTAGTAGAGTTTAATAAATTTCTAACAATATGAGGGTCTTCTAATTCAGTATACTCGTTTAAATCTATAGGTACTTCCGTACCTGATGTTACATTAGCTAAAGCATCATTTTTAATTTTATTACTATCTACTACTAGATTTAATGAATTAGTTTTAGCAGAAGTTATAAAACCATTTACAGAATCATCTTCTTCTCCTTTAAAGAAAGGAACATTAGCTTGAATACTATCAAATACGATAGGTTGAGTAGCAAAAGTACTAAAGATTGGTACGGGTGGGTTTCCAGAAGATGTAGCTTTGGTTGTTGTTTTAACAAAGTAAGAATCTAATGTAGCAAATAATACATCATGTGTACCGTTTAACTCAGAGTCTGGTATACCATTAAAGTTATTAGGTGTGCCAAATTTATCGAAACCTTCTAAAGTAACCTCTGCACCATTAAAGTGCATACCATGATTAGGATGGTTTATTCTAACATAATTAGAATTTTCGAAAGTTTCTATTGCTAGACCTCTATTAAATGCACCAATATCTGCTTTGTAAGTTTTTACATTAGATAATTCGTTCTTCATAATAAAAGTTGATGTAGGAGGTACACCTGTACCATCAATATCAAAATTAGCTCTATTAAGTCTAAAAGTTAAATCCATGTTTTGTTCAGCTGACCAAGTAGTTTGATTTTGCGAAACAAAGAATGAACCAAAATAGCCACCCACATTAGGTTGATTTTCATGAATACCTGAACCATCTAGAAGTTGTTGACCAATTTCTGCTATGAAAACTTCTGTTGCATCAGATGGCGATTTAATCACAATAGAATATTCTGTGTCCCCTTTTAAGTAGATGGGTTCTTTAAACCTAAAATTAGTAAAGTTAGTAGCGTCAGGAACTTCTACTTCCATTGATTTATCAACTTTTACAAACCCTGTATGACCTAATACATGTTTTGGACCACCAGGATATCCGTTTACTGATTCTCTGATATCAATAATAATTTTATCCATACCAGGTCTAATATCAACAAAACATAACCATATATCAATTGAAGTTACAATAGCAACAGGTTCAGTTCCTAATATATCACCTGCTAGAATTTGAGCAGTTGTTGGATTACCTTTTGTTGGTAATTTAAATAGCTGAGCAATAGGGTCTCCACTATCACCGCGATCATCTGGTGGATCAGGAATTCTTCTTGTAGATGAAGATACAACTTGTCTACCTAAATTAGTAGTATCAATTCTTTTATCATCTACATCAGCTATTACATCTGCAAAGTCTCTATGACCTATTGATGAAAAGATAGTTGAAGCACTAGAAGCTCTTCCGCTTAATTCTGTGTCTCTAATAATAACTCTTTCATCACCAGCTTTAAAAGTTTGATATGGAATGTTAAATGAACCGGATGTTGATCCATTAGCATCTGTATTAAGACTAGAAAGAATAGAAGTATCACCCATCACAAGTTCATGTTCAGTGTTAGCTCTTAATCCATCAACTTCAAAAGTAATACCACCTGGTGGGTTAACCATGAAGTAATCTTGTAAATTTTGAATTACTTCAGTACCTGTAATAGTTTCACTTGGCTTAGTACCAGCTATTACTCTTGGTGAACCAAAAGTTGTAGTGGTAACTCTTCTTCTAGCTTGTGTAGTAGTTGTAGTAACTGTATTACCTACTTGTGAAGAAGTTGTACTTCTAGATCCAAACCATTCAGTTCTAGAGGTTGAAGAACCTCCTGGTGAAGCTGTTGTTATTCTTAAGAACTGACTGAATTGATCTGAGTCACCACTAAATGGTCTTACTCTTCCATTAAACCTTGTAAAGTAATTATTTACTCTAGTTCTCCAATGATGTTCGGATGGTGTAATTTGTAATTCACCTCTATAAATCCATGTAGCAAAAGGATTAATAAAATGACATCTTGTTGCTTGAGGCTGTGTTAAAAACTGTTCTTCATTGTATTTCTTAATTACTATGTCTGCATTATTGTAATAATAATCGTCAATATTATTTCTGCTAGATAATTCCATAGTAATAGGAACACCTTCAGTTTGACCAGGAATAAGAATATTATCTACTACATCAATACTTGCGTTATATTCAGCATGATTTGTATCAGCAGAGCTGTTAGGATTATTTTCTGCTAATGAGAAATCATCTACTACAAAGCCCGACTTAGCTCTTTCGTTAATGTTATCATGTAAAGCTTGAGATTCTAATAAAGATAATGCTACTGAAGTTTCTAGTCTGTTAACTCTATCTTCTATTTTTCCAATATCTCTCATTGTATAACGTTTGTTATCTACTGTCTCTACATCAATTTCTAGATCAGCATATCGCATACCACCTGGAATATCAAGGTAGAAAAGAGTCATTGCATCTTTTACTTCCTGAGGTTTTTTAGGATTCTTTAAAGCTGGGTTACCCTTTTGAAAAATAATCTGACCATCTTTATTAATACTTATGCTGGTTATATTTCCTTGAAACTCTTCAAAATCAGTAGTAAAGACCGTATCAGGTTTAATTCTAGGTTGTTTATAATAGTTTCTAGATTTAAAATATAACGGAGATTCAGTAATGTCAGTAACTACATCTTCAACTCTAAATCTAAAATCAATTGAATTTCTAAGATCTCTTCCTGTGTTATCTGGTTCATTGTTTACAGGTTGTGGGTCTGTATAGAAACGAACATCATCTTTATAGTAATCAAACTTGCTATAACTATCAGTGCTGTAATAAAAAGTATTGATAGGGCTAGCAGTAAAGTAAGAATAAAATACTACAATATCATTAGTAGCAGGAGCTTGTTTACCCTTTGCTCTGACTAGTCTACCTACATCGTAAAATTCACTTCTTTGTCCGTTATCTAAATTGTATAGACCATCTATACTACGACCAGTAGCTGCAGTGGCACTTGTATAAGTTGTAGGGCTAGTATATGCGGAAGTGCCTGCAGGTGATGAAACGTTAAGAGTTTCACCAGCAGTAAATTCAGTATTCTTTTGATAGATAACTTCTAATGTAGAGGTAGAACCTGTACCGGTTAAAAAACTATGATAACCAGAAGTACTAGCAATATCACCCGCACCTGTTGAAGTAGCATTTTGCAAAACTACTAATGCTTCTGTTCCTGAAGTTAAACCTTTGATAACAGAACCTACAGGTACTAACCCTGTTGTGGATATTTCAATTCTTGGAAATTGACCTGTAGAAAATGAAGAGCTTGTAGTTTCATTTATACCATATACTTTATAAACATCAGGATAAGCTAGAGAGATTTGAGCATCTTGTGCTGACCATCCAAAGTTAACCCCAGTACGAGCTGTAGAACCTGTATTTTTGATTTTTACATACTTAAAGTTAATATTCTTTTCAATCTCTTCTTGATCATCAACTCTACTTTCATTCCAATAACCATTAATAGTACCAGAAGATAATCCAGTATCTTCTACAATAGTAAAATCATTATCAAATACTGTTGCGGTGCCTCTGAGAGTTTTTATTTCATTAGAAAGAGTGTTAATTAATTCTGGATTTAAATTAAGCGGTTGTTCTACTGTTGCGGTAAATCCTCCAGCTCCTGAAACACTTACAACATCACTTATTTCAAAAACTTGAGAGCTACTTACTGTGACAGATGATCCTATAGATGCTACTGTTGAACTAACATTTTGAGAAAAAGGTATTCTTCCTGACCAACCTATAAGGGTTGTAGCGTTACCTGTTATTCCGGCTTGACCATCAGCGTTATACACATAACCTACTTGTCTTCCTACTTTAATATCGTTTCCATCAGAAACTGTAATAGAAGAATTAGTAACAATAACTTGAAACATTTTTACATCGTACATGTATAAGCTATTATTAAAGAAGCCATAAGCTCTAGCTACACCAATTACATCTCCATCTGAATCTTTAAGTTGTAATCTGTTTGCATATGTGTAAGGATCACTTCCTGTTTGACCTGGTAGAGTACCTGAAGAAGATGATACTAAAAAGTTTGTAATATTATTAAACGGTACTTTAAAACTATTAGTTCTTACTGAATCAGTATTCTTAGTAAAGTTAAAGTTTCTAGGAGCAGAAACTTCTACCTCAAAACCTTTAACATAAGCTTTTGATTTACCTATTCTAACATCATATGTCTCAGAGTCAAATTCAGAAATAGTAATGGGGAAAGGTCTTACACTGTAATTTCCAGATTCATCATATGTTCTTCTAGCTAAAGTATTACCAATATCACTGTATTGAGGATTACCTCTTACTTTATCAGTTATGACCCCATTTTCGATAGTTGCAACTCTAAAGAAATCTTCCTCATCTTCTGCATCAACATTTACTACAGAAAATGTAAGAGTTTGTTTTAATCTATGAGAACCAGGAGCACCTTCATTAGAAGTTCCTCTTGCATTGTCATACAAGGTTGAGTCATTATTTTGAGTTGTAACCGATTGCTCAGCTCTAAAACCTAATTTAGCAGTTGGGGTATGACTTGAGGCGCTAATAACAACAGTTTGTCTAGGAACTCTAGTAAAGAAACCGTTTACATAATAGACACCTTCAGCTACTTCACCTATACAAGCTTCAGATTTTGCACTAAAAGTATTTACCAATTCAGATGTAACAACTCCAGGGTTATCAGCTATAGTAGCGTAAATAAATCCTTCCGTTCCAAATTCTTTAGCAGTTAAGTATTGAATATAAAGATTACCTACGTTACTAATTGTATTAGTTGAAGCAGGCTGTTTAATTACTCTAGCTCTTACTGAACCATCAGCACTTGTAATAATTTTACCTTCAAGTGTCGCTATATTAGCTATACTAGATGCTGTTCTAGCATTTTCTATTGGAAAAGAAGCATTACCTGAACCAGATAAAAATAAACGATGTACACTGTTAGTTACAGATACAGAACCTTCTAAAACTTTTGAACCGTTTTTAAAAACATGATCACCAAATCTGTTGACTTGGTTTTGCATAAAAGATTGTAAGGTAGTCAACTCTCTTGCTTGTACAGGAAAACCTGGACGAAATAATACCCTCAAAAAATCTTTATCAGGATCAAAATCATCGAAGTAAGGAGATACGTTTAAGTTTATATTAGCCATTTTTCACCGTAATTTAATTATTTATCAGAAACTTAGTACAAAATTTATAGATTCAATTTGATCTTGAGATCTAATTAATGGCTGAGCTTTCCAGTCAGCAACAATTAACTCTCCCGAATTAAAAATAATATCTCTATCAAAAGTTTTGTTTATAGTATGAATTTTATTTACACCGTCAATCAAAACAACTTGTTCACTATCAGTAAATTTTTCATTTTCTTTATCATTAACAAAATTAATATAATACACTCTGTTTAAATCCACAGCAACTACTCTTGCTCTTCTACCATCATCCACTGGATAAGGTTTAATTATATCGTTAACGTTATAAGAAGCTGTTGTTGCATCAACTTTAAAACTCTTACAAGCAACATAAAAATCTTGAGACGCTATATTTTCCGTTGCTATATCAATAGGATTTCTTATTAAGTTAGCCATTTGATATTGGTTTTGAGCTAAAGGTAAAAACTCATCTTGAGGTATATTTCTTGAAACGAGCATAATATTTACAGCGTTAAGATCACTAGGTGCATCTGAACCATGACCTAAGCCACCTGCAATCTTAGATGTACAACCAGGTAATAGTTTACCGTCTTGATCTTTTACTTTTAGCACACCTACATATCCTAAACCGTTTTGAGTAAGAGCAGGTTTAAAAGAGTTAGATTCAGAATCATATCTAATAGTTGCTTGAAAGTGTTGTTCTATTAAATCGCTATCTAATCTAGAATCAGACACTCTTACTTGTACTGTTCTATCTAAAGTCCAATCACTATCTCTTCCTGCTTTAAGAGTATCACTATCAAAAGCAAAACCATATACAGCTCCAAGCTGCGCATTTTCTTGTACAGAATATTGTAAGTATCTAGACGTGCCTGGAACTAAAGTAGCTGCTTCTTCTTCTGTTACTCTTTCAGGTACAGGCATAAATTCCGTATTAAGAAATCTTACAGCGTCTGAATTAGAAATTGAATACAGATATTGCCATACATAACCATCTGACATTGTTATTGGAGATGCGCTTGTACCTGTTGGAGCATTTAAAGATGGAGTATTAGGAGAGAATAAACATTTATAAACATTTAATCTACCTACTCCTGAAACAAACTCTCTAACTAATACATAAAAATTTTCTTCTGATGGCCATGCATTATAAATTCTATTATTAATCCAATCAATTCTAGGCACACATCTACTAATACCACCAGGTAAAATTCTATGAAGAGTTAATGTATTTTGATTATAGAAAGCTTGATCGTCAGCAGCAAAATCTGAATCAGCTCCTCCAGCAAATTCTGATTCACTATCAAAGCTTGATGAATAGTCGTTATAATCACTATCTTTAGTAAAAGCGGTTGCAGCATAAAAAGTTTCTTCGTTTGTTGCTCTCTTAAGAGAATCAAACAAAGCTTTTGCTAACAAAATATTAATATTAGGTGTTACTCTTGCGGTCACTTTACTCTTCTACCTTTCATGGAATTGAAAGTATCTCTCCAAGGCTCTAAACCTGGTTTTTGATTTTCATCATTCCAGTCAAATATATTTCCTACACTATTATTTAATACAGCTTCATCACCTGTTTGATAGTGTGTATTCCATATAATATTATCCGAATCTATATTATCCCACACTACAGGTTTCCAAGGAGTTTTTTCTTTTCTATAATCTGGTGTTCTTCTTTCAGCATATGTTACGTATAAGAACCTAGGTTTAATTTTCATATTTTGTATAAAAGAACTATACCCGTTAATTTCCCAACCTTCACTATCAGATCTATATGAGTTAATAAAGTTCCATTTTCTTTCATATGCATCTAAATCAGTGTAAGTAGTTCCGTCTTGCTCTACAAATGTTAAAGTACCATTAAGTCTCATAGCTCTGTTTAAGTCAGTAGCTTTTTTAAACATCATTTCTTTTTTTCTATCAGTATTATACCATTTAAATGTTCTAGAATCTTGACCTGTTTTTAATCTGTTATAATCTATGGCAGTATAAGTTCTATTTTCACTATCAGTCCATCTCAAATGAAAACCCACAGGTAAATCAGAATCATAGATATCATATACATCGTTTATAGGGTCAATAAATTTAGTACTAGCTACTTGAACTGGATCATAGCTTCTTCTAGTTCTGGATTCTTTTTTATATAAATCTTGAATAGTACCGTCAAACTTTTTATAGTTTTTAATTAAAGCAGATACTTTACCACTACCATCTGAATCTTGAGAAGTAACATGTCTAATAAATGAAGTTTCTGAATCAAAATTTAAATAGTTATTATAAAAATTATCATAATCTACATATTCTTTTCTTACTAAACCTAAAGGCTCAAAATCAAACCAAGAAGCGCCAAATTCAGATACTAGAGCTTCATCAAAACCTCTTTCAAAACTGCTTGCTGTTAGTGCGTATATTTTGTTACTTTGTTGATTATAGTATCTTGCTGCATTAGCTTCTGCTCTAGTATTATCAGCTGTAACTCTGTTTATATTATTAGCATCAGTATAATGATCTAACATAGTATCAAAGGTAAATTTAGTATCAAACATTTCTCTAGAAGAATTGGCAGTAATGTTTAAAGGTACTGTTGAGTTTTGATTAAGATTAGTTTCACCAAACATTAACAGCCCAGCTGGGTGCAAAGTTTCTTTAATCTTAGATCTCCACAAATCAATACTTAAATTACTTTGAATAATGTAAGTGTAGTAAGAGTAAAGATAGTTATCTTGTATAACTCCACCTGACAAAGAATTTAAGAAACCATCTTCATTAATAAACGTTTTTGAAGATTCTGCAGATGAACTTAATACTGGAGTAAAATCAGCTCTACTATGAAAAGCTACTATGTTTGCTAATGTCTTTTTATCTCTTACTATTACTGAGTCAGTAGCTGGACTATAGGCTGCTATTCTTATTAATCTATTTTTAACACTATCAAGCTCACTTAGATCACTATCACTTGCAAAAGATCTATTAACTGCTGGAGTTAAAGACACTACTCTCTTAGTAGGGCTTATTCTATTTACAATACCAAAAAATCCTGTATTAGTCCATTCAGCAACTTCACTGTCAATACCTAGCAAAGGGTCTCTATAATCTAAATACCATTTTAATTCATAATCAGAGTCATCAAATACATAGTTATTCAATTTATTAAAATGATAAGAATCTAGACCTCTAGCAAATCTACTATATAACCTTACTCTAAAGCCTTGATCACTATCCATCATAACTTCAGTACTAAGTTTTCTATTACGACTTTTCCAAGCTGAAGTTATTAATGACAAACCATAATCTGAGTCTATAGTAAAATCTGAATCAATCCAACTAAAAGTTTCACTGTCAAAATCAATAGGTAGTCTAATGTTTTTAATATTATATTTTGAATCACTATCTACAGTTTTATAAAGTTTTATAGTTAAATCTATTCTATCAGAATCATTATAAAAAGATTCATTCTTTTGATTTAGATATTGAAAGGTTACTAATTGACCTTTTAAAAATTCAGACTTGTTCTCTAATGTAACATTCATAGGTGCTTGAATTATTACATCATTAGCATCAGCAAAATAACCTCTATCGAAAATGCTTAATTGGTTAATAGTACCAATATTTGTTGATACAGGAGAGAATTGCGGACCTTGTGCTACAGTAGCTGTTTTAGTATAAGGAAGACCCTGATTAATAGTAGAGGAATTATTAATAGTAACATCAGGTAATACTTTATAACTACCTCCGCCGATTACAGGTACTATTACATTTTCAAAATCATCAGCTAAGAAACCGTTATTAGTTGCTCCTGTTCTAACCTCATAACCATCTACTTGAGTTATTCTACCGTTTTTATCTACACCGGTTACTAAAGCAGAGCCTCCTGCGCCATCACCAGGTGTAGCAGGAGTAAACACAAATGAATCTCCGACTTTAAAAAATTCACCTCTATCTCTAAAATGTAGTCCGGTTACTGAACCATTATTAACTGAATCAACAATAACGTTAAAAGTTTTATTAAGAGATCTAGATTTTATTTCAATAACATCTCCTTCAATATAACCAGGTGCGTTATTTTTAGCTACTAAGTCTATAAGACTAAGAAAAGGTATAACTTCTATATAAATTCTACTATCATCTGGATCAGTAATTCTATAAGTTTGAGTGTCATCTATATCATATGAAAAGTTTAATTGACAAGAAATAACAAAAGCATTATCACTATCACCAGTCTTTCCTAATATTTGTCCACTCAATACTGTAGCTACTTCAGAATCGTTTGCAAAATCACTATCATCAGAATGAGAAAGGCTTGATAATACAAAGTTAAGATCTTTTAGTTTTTCGCTATAATTTACAATCTTAAATGTAGCAAGAGGAAAAGAAAGATATTTACCTTCTGAAGCTTCAATAATATTGTCTCTAGTTTCATAAATGTCAATATCTTCATTGTATAACATTCTAAATAAAAGTTCAAATGACTTTGGTGAACCTTTTGCTAGATATACGTCTCTTATTTTTTTAACTAAAAATCTATCTTTAACAGCAGAGGTTTCTACAGCTATAGGTAAGACTTCATTTTTAAAATATTTTAAAAAACCGTCTAAAGTGGTATCAATATCTTTATATGCAGAAGAATTATTAACTACTGCTGCAGGATTATCTATAGATCTAAATAATTCTTTAACGTTAGAAGAATCAGAATCGTTTCTTTTTTCTAGATACTCATAATAAGCTTCAATAAAAAGTTTAAAAGTAGGGTTATCAGAGGCTACAAACTCTGGTAAATTTTGACTTACAAATGGTTTAACTATTTTGTCCATTAGATACTACGTGATAGATTTAGATTTTTGATTAAACTGGTTTCGTTCTTTTCAATTACATCAACACTGGAATTGTCCGGATCTGTCTGTAAGATTATATTTTCAGTAGCTTGCACATCAAAAGAATCTGGAATAGCAGTAAAATCAATTGTACCATCTACAGGATCAAAGTCTTGTAATTCAACAATACCAGTTTCATAATCTATAGAACCTGAATTAGGTTCAACAGTAACTTTTTCATCGTCTACGAAATCAAACAATCTTACATTACCAAAACCATCATCATCAAATCCTGATCTATTAGTTTGCCCCTCTCTAAAGAAAAGACTTGATGTAAACACACCACCTTTAGAACTGTTAAAACCATCAGAAGGATGATATAATTTATTAGCAAAGTTTAACTTATATTTGTCTAATATTCCGCCTTCAGCTGTAGTAGTAACTTTTAATGTTATTCTTGTATTTGAGCTTTCTATAGCAGAATCTAATTCTTCTACTTCTCTAGAGAAATACGATTCTCTAAAATCAGATAAGAAATCTCCCACGTAAGCGTTGTTTAAGTTTTCTATTAAAGAAACTATTTTAGCTTTAAGAGTATTTCTATTAGTAGTTAAATTTGATTCATCATAAATTGCTACAGTTTTAAAAACTACTTTAAGTATTTCTGGATCAACAAAAGTGGGTCTAATAGTAACAACACTTGACTTGTTTAATACTTCTGATAGTAATGTATCTTTAGTAGCATTGGTTAACTTATCTCCAGATTTTGGTTTTATAGCTATAAACACTTTACCAGGTTCATTAACTTTTTCACCACCATAAACATTAATAGATTGTATATCTGCAAATTTGTTAATTAGAAAAGTCTTGTAATCATTTTCTGTTACTGCTCTAAATTGAGATTGAAACCAATGAGGAGCATTATCTTTTATAGATTGAATAGTTTCTGGTCCTTGTCCTCCTTGAGCAGGATCTGGACTACCAACTACTGTAATATCAGATCTACCTGATATGTTAACAGCAAAAGATCTAGCACCATTAGCTAACTCTCCAGATGATTTTACAAATGTAGCAAAAATAACACTACCTATCTCTGGCTTGTTACCTATTACACTGTTACCAAAAATTATTTTATGTGAACCTGTCAATGATTCTTCTACAAAATAAACTCTTGTATTTCTATCTGCCGCTACACTTCCTTCTGTCTCTGGAGTAATTTGTTTGTATTTTAAACCGTTTACATTAACTGTTAATGTTCTAGTATCTATATTAGTAACTTGCAAGTCAAAGCTTTGAAACTCTTCAGTTGTATTATTAAAAACAAATCTTTGATTAAAAATTTTACCTTCATAAACTTCTACTTCTATTGTATTAGTAGTTTCACCCGAAGCAAAATTTACTGTGTAATCTTGTATAGTATAAAAATTGTATTTTGTATTACCTGCAGATGCTGTAAAATATGAACCTGCTGGTATAACATAAAAACCTTCTGTTCCTGTTCTAGGAACTCTTAATGTAATTTTTGTTTCAGCACTTCTAGCTGATCTAGGAACATAGTTAAGAGATTTAGCTAAAGATACAACATTACTTCTAATTAAAGATGTATCAATAAAGGATTCATTAAGTTGAAAGTTAGCAGTTAAAGCATTGTAATGAGTATTATATGCTAAAATATCCATTAATAAGTTTAAACTTGATCCTGAAAATTCATAATCAGAAAACTCAGGTCTTTTAGAAAAATAATTTACTAGATCATTCTTTATAGATTTAAAATCTAAATCGCTTACAACTGGTCTTTGATCCATTATCTAAGCCTTTTAAGTATAGTGTCAAATGTGTTTATAGTATTTGACTTAAGTATTCTATATACAATTCTAATATTGTAAGCATTTTGATCACTTAAGTCATCTACTCTTAACTCTTGAATAGCTATTCTTGGCTCGTAGTTACTTATAACTTGTTGAATGTTAGTTTTCAAATCGTTTTTAGTAACAGGGTCAGCTAATTCAAATAATAGAGCTCTTATATTACAACCTAATAAAGGTTGAAAAGGTCTTTCAAAATAGTTTGTATTTACAAGGTTTTTTAAGCTTTGATTAATAGCATTAGCGTCCGTTTTAGAACCTATATCACCTGTAATTGGATTAAGACTGAAAGACAAGTCAAAATCTTTGTATTGGTTTTTCTTCTCATACGTTTGTAGTAGTGCCATGTTTTATTTATTCTAGATAAATAAGTATATGATAGATAACCTGTAGGATAACATGTCTGGAAGAAAAAGCCACGGTAACAATTCAAAACGATTTGATGTAAATTCTTTCTATGCGTATATAAAGAAAGCGCATGTAGAAGAATTATTAGATAAAGACGGTAATACTCCTTACGATTCAGATTCAATTGTTAAAAGTGTATGGGAATACGCTGCATATCTTTATAAAGATATTCAAGATTATGGAGGGTTATTGTCTTATTTTGATTCTGATTCATTTAGAGATGATTCAGATGGTTCTGGTAATAACAATTGGACTGCTATATCTAGAACAGATGCAGTAACAAAAGTTTACAAACCTCTTAAAAGATTTTTATACTCTCTTGATTCTGACGAAGGTATTAATAATACAGTTGATTTAATTACTAACGGCTTCAATAGAAAGTACTATACTTTACCTTTATCAGATTCAGAAGGTACAGTAAGACATGTTAACATTTATACATTCTTAAAGTCACATTTTGATAGATGGTTAAGATTTGATCCGTATGAAAGACGTAAAATTGCTTCTAGAATGATTGACAATCTTAACGAAGACTCTGATGTAAGATATAATTATGCAAATCAAATTATGCGAGCTATAGAAGAGGATTCTGATCTTCAAAGAAGAATGGTAGAAGTAGTTAGTAATGTTTTACAAACTGATTCAGAAGTTAGAAACGAAATATTAAGAACTACTATAACAGCGTTACAAAATGATTCTGATAGAGCAAGAGAACTTGTAGAAATAGTTAGTGCTGTACTCGCAACTGATTCTGAAATTAGAAATGAGTTTGGAGATCATTTCTTAACTTCAATAAGAAATGATTCTGATCAACAAACTATTTTAATGAATATTCTAGGTGATGTTAACTTCTCAGAACTTAATACTGATATAATTTATGCTAGACAAGTACTTCCTTATGATAGTGATGATACAGGAAACATAGGGGATTCAGATCAGAGATGGGCTCTTGGTAACTTTACAACGGTTCAAGCTAACACAGTTAAAGTAAGAAATTTAGATCAGCATAGTATTGTTTATGTTTCTGACTCTGATGGAACTTTAACTACATCAGAACAACTTAGATGGGATGGTTCTAATCTTATAGTAAATGGTATTACTATTCTTCCAATCGACTCAGAAAAATTTAGAAGTTTACTTATTGAAAATTTTGACTCTGAATTTGATTTTCTTATTGATTCAGATATAGTAGAAAGTATTATATCTAAGACATCTAATGTATCAGTAAATGCATTTCCTCAAGGACAGAGAGGTAACATTTACTACATTGATTCGGATAACACTAATACATTAGTTAATGGACCTATGGTTACAGTAGGTACTAATAGACAAAATTATTTTATATCACCTAATGAATTATCAGAAGCTTTATCTAGATTTAGAGAACACGAAAAGAATGATATTATCTGGGACCTTGACGCACAATCTCCTGAAATCGGTGGTTCAGCTTATGTTCTTGATTCAGACGGTGCAGGTAATAAATCATGGACTATTGATAGTGATATGTCACTTAATAGTGGTATCAATCCAGGCAGAATAATTCATAATCCTAACACTAAGAAAACTTTCTTTAATAGTGGTAGTCAAATTCATGAAATAGGTACTGCAAGATCTTTTTCAGATGTTATAGTAATGGAAAGATTAGCTAGCCCACCAGATTCAGATGAGTTGGGTAGAGAAGGATTAAGACCTGGTACTATAGCAGTTGCAGACGGTACTAATTGGGACCCTAAAAGTATAGGTGGCTCAACGCCTTATCCAGTATTTTGGAATGGTAGTCAATGGCTTAAGTTTGATCTGTCGTAGGTGAAATAATGCCAGGTAAGTTCCATTACAGAAACCAATCACAAAGATTCGATTTATATTCTTTTTACTCTCTTATTACTAAATGTAAGATTGTTGAACTATTAGATAAAAACGGTTATGCACCTTTTGACTCTGATAGTATGAATGATAGTGTATTTGATTATGCTATTCAAATCTATAAAGATATACAAGATAACGGTATACTTTCTTATTTTGATTCAGATGATTTTAGACAGGACTCTGATGGTGGTGGTAATAACACTTGGGGTGCTATAACTAGAAATAATGCTACTGCAAAAGTATATGCACCTTTAAGAAGATGGCTATATGTTCAATCATTAAACGGTGGTATCAATAATGATAGTGATACTATTACTAACGGTTTTACAAGAAAATATTATACTGTACCAGTATCAGACTCGGATGGTAAATTAAGACATGTGAGTATATACTCATTCTTAAAATCTCATTTTAACAGATGGATTACATACGATGCTTACGAAAGATATAAGTTAGTATCTAGAGTATTTGATATTGTTAGAGATGATTCTGATATTTCTAATAAATTTGCTCATCAATTTTTAAGAGCAGTAGAAGAAGATTCTGATCTTGCTAGACGTAAAGTTGAAATGTTTAGCAATAGAATGCAATCTGATTCAGATATTAAACAAGAAATTTTAAAAACTGCTATAACTGCTTTATCAGGTTTAACCCCTGGTGGTGATTCAGATAGAGCTAGAGAATTAACTGAAATAGTAAGCGCGGTATTAGAGACTGATTCTGAAATAAGAAATGAATTTGGTGATCATTTTATATCCTCTTTAACAGAAGATAGTGATCAACAAAATGAACTAGCAGATATTATTTCTAATTCAGAAATACCTCATGCACAAGTAGACATACTTAGAGCAAGACAAGTGTTACCTATGGACGGAGATAATACAGGTAATATAGGAACTATTGAAAGAGTCTATTCACAACAAAACTTTACTACAATGCTAACCGATTCAACAAAGTCTTTTAAGTTAGCAGAAGATGGTGATGGTAAAGAATTAGGTGGTGTAGTTTTTGGTTATGATTCCGATGTAACATTAGACACAGATAGTGATCTTAGAGTTGTACTACCTGACGCTAAAAACTTAATTATAAACGGCCGGGTTCATATGAATTTTGATTCGGATAACTTTGTTAGAGAAGTTACTGATTCTAGAGATGCCTGGATGATTGACTCAGAGAAAGTCAACGATATACTAAGAGAAACTCATGTTAAGTCAGAGAACGCATTTCCTATTGGAAATAGAGGAGAAGTTTATTCAATTATAGATGCACCTGATTCTGAATTTACAATAATGTATGATTCTGAATTAGATAGCTATTTTGCTGATGCACATGGAACAAATCTTAACTGGACTTCAAGAGATGCTACATGGGGAAACATGATAGACATGTTTTCTAACCCAGGAACAAATGATTTCAGAGAAGCTAATACAACCAAACCTGGTGGCTTTACAGGAGCTACTGAAATTAGATTTAACATTAATGGTTATGGTTATCACGGATTCATAATGTTACCAACTAATTCTAATTTAGAAGCAAGTAATGAATATGCTAATTCTATGCCAGGTAGCCCTGCTTATATTTGGACTAAAACTGAACCCGGTTCTGGAGGTTTCTATGTCTACTTTGCTAACGGTGCAGGAGCTACATCAGGTGCAGTTAATATATCTCCTTATTGGGAAGGTACAGCGGGTTCAACATTTACAGTTCCTGGTATAACAGCTGGCTATTATGGTGCTACTTATTATATTAGATTTATAATAGGTAGAGATGAAGACGGAGCTATATGGGTTCGGACAATAGGTGATGGAAGCACTAACAACTCTTCAGTATCCTTAAAATATTATATAGATTCATCAAACAATATTACATCAACTAAATCTGCCACTGTTAGAAAAATGAATCCTAATATTGGTATTCAATATGCTTACGGAAACTATGATGGTGGTCCAGCTGAAAAAATGACTGATATAATAGTTAGAGATACTGCTACTACAATTAATAATTCTAACTTTACAGAGACTAAAAATAAACTAGTTTATACTAGTACTAAAGTTGTAGATACTACAGCTGAACTAGCAAGAGGTTTAAACGATGTAGTAACTAAACAAGAAGTGTTTAATACTTGGTACAGATTTTCTCATGATTATGTCAGTGGTGGTTCAACTTTTAATTATCCAGCATTAGCTTCAGATGCTAATTCAGGATGGGCTTATGATGCTGGTACTGATACTATACACACTACTATTAACTCAACTACTTATGCCGGTTTTGTTTCTCCTGATACTTATGATGATTATAGATTAGAAGCTACATTTAATGCACCATACTCAGGTTATTCTAATACTGATGATGATACTATAGGTTTTGTTATTGGTTTTGTTACTGAAGGAATATTTGGTCAACCAGGATATAGAGAACACACTTTATCTGTTTTTAGAACAGCTGGTGGTTTTCCAATGACAAGTCAAAATTTTGGAAATGTAACCTGGGCTTTAGTGTATAACTATAATCAAGATGATGTTAGAATGCTAGTGAACGGCAGTTCATTTGGCACTGCAAGTACTGGTATTCCTATTGGCGGGACTAACTGGCAGGCCCATCCTAACGGTACAAGAGTTCAAGTAAGAAGAAAAGGTGACTCAATTGTTGCATATTGTTCTCGAATGAACACGACAACTATTGATTCTGATACTGAAATAACTTTTGACTTATCTTCTGATTCAGATACTTTAAAATTTAGAGGACCTGTTTCATACGGCTTTAGTGCTCATAGCCAATTAGGTTCTTACTGGGATACATTAATATTTGTACCTGATGAAGGTTCTTACTTACATTATGTTAATACTAATACTGAATTTACTTCAAGTAGTGGAGGTAATGTTTACCTTTATGATGATCAGAATTATTCACCTCCACAATGGATAATGGATAGTGATTTAACTGTTGATGGTACTGCGGGTGAAAGAATATTACATAACGAGGAAACTCATAAAACTTTCTATAATAATCCAGAAACTGACTTAACAATACAAATTATGACAGCTAGAAAGTTTACTGACGTTATGCATCTACCTATGTTATTTGCTCCGCCTGATTCAGATTTATTAGGAAGAAACGGATTAGTAGCAGGGACTATAGCTCATGCATCTGGATATGATAACATTAATTCAGATGGTCAAAGATGGGATCCTAAAGGGTATGGCACTGGAACTGGAGACTATTATGTTTTCTTTAATGGTACAGTTTGGCAAAGAATGAATCAAAGTTAACTTATAAACAAAGCCTTTTCATCAGCTCTTCTTTTAACTAACCCTGGGAGGATTCTACCTCCTGCTCTTCTCCATTTCCAAAATTCGTCCGCTGCACCTTCGTAGTCACTCCTGTTGAGTTTCGATCTGAGTGTAGACGATTGAAAGTTCCCAAGACCCACGTTAAATGAAAAAGACACCAAAGCGTCAAATTGACCCTGCGAAAGACCGACTTTCGAGAGTCTTTTAACACCAATTTCAAAACGCTCAAGATCTTCATACAGCAATTCATCGACTTGTTCATCTGTAAGCACCTTACCTTTCCATTCTTTTGGAAGAGTTTTACCATCGCCAATTAAATGACCAACACCTACAGTCCATAAACCAATCGGGTCTTGATAAGGCTTCCTAACAAAACCCTCATGGTGTTTGATCATATTGACACATTTGTCACTTACGTTCATTTTTTGACCGCTCTAGACCCAAACCAGAACGCAATGATTGCAGCAAAGATTGATTGCGTTTCTTCTGACCATAAGGTGTTTGCGATAGTTGTGACATCGCCACCGTCACGAAGTATAACATAAACAGCAACTCCTTCAACAAAGAAAAATAATGCAAAGAAGAGATATGTAATAATAGGTCTAACTGAAGATCTCAAATTATTTACCCAAGTAGCAGCATGCTCAGCTGATTTAGCATCATGGTCTAACAAAGCAGTCTCTCTTTGAATTTCTGCTTGTAATAACATAGCTTCTGCTTTTTGAGATTGTAGTTTCTCTTCTCTTTCAATTTGGAGTTTCATAACCTCCAACTCATGTTTTTTATCTTTACTGTCTTGGACAGTATCTAAAAGCTTAGGAATAAAAGATGTACCAAATCCCAAAGCTGTACTGATAATAGTTGAAACCATTATAAAAACTCCTTTTATTATTTATGCGTTTAACTGCGATATATCTAACTCACCTTTATATACAGCAACAGTTCTAAGTACTTTTCTATTTTCTTTATGAATGTTTCTTACAGATTGAAAAAATCTTTTGTCTTCTTCAGTTGTAACTTTAAATCTTATATCAGCTCCAGATTGATTACTTTTATCATCAGCTGGAACTACACCTTCATAATTAAAAAAGTCATCTCTTATACCTTCATATTTTTCTGTTGTCATTTTTCCTGCTTGTTCGAAACTGCTAGCGGCAACGGCAGCTTTGTAATAAACTAAATGAGAAGAAAAAGACTTTAAACCAACGAAAGTTTGAATAGCGTATTCTGCTGCTATTGCTTCCTCTTCTGTTGGCCCATCAGGAAGACCTCTATATTCATTTAAAAACTTTTGTGACGAATGGATTCCTTTATCTTTTTTTCTTTTCTTAAAAGACACGAACAAAGGATCTTTTACAGCTTTCTTTAATTTATCTACAAAGTTTTTAGACTTATAGTTCCAATACTCACTAGTCATTTTAGAAGTTTTTAAATACACATCTATACCGGCAAGGTTAGCATCATTTCTAGAAATATCTAAACCTGTTATATTATTAGCTGTAGGTGCAGTTTGAGCATCAACTATAGTAGGTGATTCAGCTACATTAGGTGCTGCTTCAGGTTTAATAGTAGGAGTCTTTCTTGTAGGGGGCTTAGATTCTTTATTTTTAATAGTAACAACTTCTGTTTGCCCTGTACTCTGATCTTTTCTAATTTCTTCTTGAATCTTAACTGAAATAGCCGGTATGTCCTTACACGGATCAAGTTTAGGTATGTCCTTATCATTGCTTAATGCAGGCACTCCAGAACTGGCAGGAGGATCTACTTCTTGTGTATACTTACATTTTATTTCTGCTCTAGGTTCAAAAATATACAATTCTTCACCTTCTAATCTCCATCCTGCAACATTTCCTTTTTGCATTTGAGAAAAAAATGATTGATCTTCTCTTCTTGTAAACACTTCTAGTACACCAGATTCACCTCCAGCTAAACTTTCCAAAACAATAGCGTTTGTATTTTTACCTCTTACTGTTTTTTCTACAGTGTAAGTTGCTGGTTGATTTTGAGCTTGTGACAAAGCATCTTGGATTAATGACCCTGAACTTCCAGCAGATATTAAACCTGAAATATCTTTACTAAATTTACCTGCTGCGTTATTAATTTGAGCTGTAACATCTCCTATAGCTTGATTTACTTTACCCAAACCTTCTGTTAAGTCTGATACTATAGCGTTTGTAGATGGAAGCTTACCTGTATTATTACCTGATGTTGAACTGCCTTTACCTCTATATTCAACAATGTATTCTTCATAGCTATTAGTAGCTATAACTGAACCACCTTCTTTTATAAATTTATATTGAGAAACGTTAAAGAAAAAGTTAGTATTAGCTTTTCTTGCTTTTACTCTAGTTATACTTACAGGGTCTTCTAAATTAATAACATTTGAGCCTGTATGTCTTTTTTCTTTATCGACAATAACAACAGCTTCAGATGCAGGTAAAGGTATATTAGCATCAGTTCTTATTTTATCTACAATTTGATGTATACCACTAAACACGCCATCAAAAGCACCTGTTACTTTTTTAACCTCGTCTTCAAATAGTTTTATAGCTCCTTTATCATCTCCGGATTTAATAGCATCAGCTAACTTTTGAAGCTTAACAGTATCAGTTTGTAAATCTCTTTTTTCTGCTGTATCTTCTATTTGATATGTTACTTTAATTTCTTTATATGACTTATCTGTTATAACTACATCAACCTCATCTTCAACTGTAACATCATACTTATCGGACGTTAATCTATAGAAAAAATTAGTTCCTTCTTTTTTAACTTTTACTGCTTCTACATTTATAACATCAAGCGGTAATGGTACTGTATCCGTTTTAGTACCTCTTGTAGTTCTAGAAATTAAATTCTTCTTACCATCTGTTTTTTGTTGAGCCATTAACTCATTAACGTCCACACCATTAGTTATAATTTCATTTAACTTTCCCTCTGCTTTTTTAAACTTAGCAGACTCTTTAATAGCTTTAAAAATATCTCTTTGTGCAGTTACTAATTCATTTTTTACATTACAAGCCATTTTTTAACCTCCGGCAAATACATTAGGAGAACCTGATGCAGAAGCATTAGGAACCCAAGATCCATGACCACCTGTAGAATCACCTTGTCTATGTACACCGATGCCATTTACAAATACTGTACCACTACCTCCTGTTGCAGGATCACCACAACTAGTAGAATCACCTATACGAGTTGTTTGAGCGTTATTAGTAAATACATTAGGAGAACCAGAAGCATATGCTGTCTGATGAAAAGGGTTTGGTGTAGGTGAAGCATGACCTACGTGACTGTCTAATCCTACTCTAGTTACTGCTGGCATTAATTTAAATCTATCCTTGCTGCATCAACGTCTAAGTTTCCAGTAATAGTTGTTGTTTGATTACCAGAAACATCTTCATCAACGTTCTGTCCTACTTTTACTGTTTTATTTAAATCTACATCCGTAGTCATATTAGCTGCAGTTTCAATAGTTAAATCTTTTAGAGATAAAATATCAAGAGTACCTGTAACAGTTTTATTTTCATTTTCTTTAGTTACGGTTGTGGTATTACCAATAATTACTCTATCAAAATCTCCCTTAACCATTCTTTCTTCTTTGCCTGCAATAGTAGTTCTCATATCAGAATCTACTATTCTTTGCTCCATACCACCTATTCTTTGAGTATAATCTTCTCCTACATTACTAACAAAGTCTAGTTGAGTTTCTTTAAACTCTGAATTTTTAATTTTAGTAGATCTAGAAGATTTAAAGTTCTCAGTTACCTCTCCTTCAACTTCTAAATGATAATTACCCTTTACTAATTGTTTTAAATCTCCTTTAACAGTAATATTCATATTACCATCTACATATAAATTATTACCCTTTAGTACTATCTGATAATTATCTCCTACAATAGTTTCATATTTTTCACCATCACCATTTATTTCATAATTAGTACCGGAAGTATGATATTGAGCTATTCTTGGATTGTCTGGTGTATCATCTATTTCAATAGTATGACCAGATTCTCCTGCTAATACTTTATTGTAAGGGTAAGCTGGGGTTTTACCTTGATGAGTTTCTGGTGTACTCCATACTAATCTATCATAATAACTATCTGGTAAATCAAGAGCTGCTGTTGATATTTTAGGAGGTACAGCTGTTTCAACATCTAACTGTCTTAGATCTTCTCTAGCAAAATAAGAAGGGTGTTGTATATAATTAGAAGTTGCTGAAATAGGTTGGTCATTATCAAATTCGTTATTAAGAGGATTAACTGTATCTGGATCTAAAAAACCTTTTGTTTTATCTTCTTTTTCATATGGTATGCTAGGTAGAACACCCATTATTAAAGGCTGTTGCATATTCTTACCATCAGTAAAGAACCCAACAACCCAAGCACCTTGAACTATACCTGTAGCAGATTGACCTACTGTACCAGTTCCTGCAGAGTTAGCAGGTAACATCATAGAAGCCCATGGTAAGTCTGAAGTAGGTAATATATTTTTATCGTCAGTATGAATACCGAAACATCTTACTTTTACTCTACCTAATTCTTCTGGGTCTAGTCTATTTTCTATAACACCAATAAACCATACCATTTCGCCTGAATAAATCATTTACACTCCTATTTGTGATTCTTTTACAAGACCTAAAGCCATCTTATGAACATCTTCATTATATACATCTCTTTTAGATACCACGTAATACAAACCAGAAAATCTTTTATCAATTACATCATCTCTACTATCTGAAACTGGTTCTGGAGAACTTACTTCTAATTCGATTACTTGTCCTATATCTACTAATTGATTACCAACTACTTCTATACTTATAGATTGAGACATATCTATAGAACTTTTTCTTATATTGCTAGCATCGCTTACTTTATTAAATTCCGATACATCTGGTTGAGTAAGCGAAGCATTAACATCATATTGGCTTACACCTTCATAATTATAACTATTAAAGTTGGGTAAGCTATTTAAATAATTTTCTTTATTAAACAAATCAAAGTAATTAAAACCAACAGGATTATAACTTTTGTTTACTATATCAGGTGCGTATCTAGTACCTGAAATTTTACCACTATCATAAGCTCTTTTAATATTAAAAAGAGAACCATCCATAGTAAGGTCTTTAACTGCTCTTACAGTATCTGCTGAATTAGGTTTTTGTTCTTTACCTAATGTAGATGCTACAAGATTATAAGTATACTTAAAGGCTGGTTCTTTAAACCTTTTTAAAGCAGATTCGATAGGCATAAAGTTATATTTCATATTAGAATCTTGAAAGAACTTCATTCTAACTATATCATCAGTCCATTTAGATCTTCTAGCTAACCATTCCATTGTATAAGCTAGCCTCCATTCTGGTATTACAATTTTTTGAGAACCTGAACTTTCTTCCCATACATTAAATGACTCTTTATCATTGTCTAGATTTTCTAAAAACAAACCTTTAGCTATACTTGAAGTAGTACCGGTGTAAGCACCTCTTACTCCAAAATGCATAGCTTTATAATAAAAATGAGAAACACAGTTAAAAGTATAAGCTCTTTGACTATCAAAATTACTTAAATTATTAATACTTAATATTTTAAAACCAAAAATTTTAGTCTCATCACTATAACTTATCTCAATACTAATATCATCTCCTGCATTAGGTCTCCAACTATGAAGAAAGTTATTAGCATCTAGTATAACAAATTCAGCATATGCAGATATACTGTTAATGCTAGTATTAATATTAAGTTCTTTAAAAAGTTCAGTGATATCTGCTTTGTCATTACCATTACTGATAATTACATTTCCAATATCCACTCTACCAGGAAAGAATTGAAAATCTAATGACATAACTTACTCGCTTAAGAGAACTCTTAATTCTCTTTCCATTTGCTGTATTAAATTAGAGGAAGGTAAAACTATATTTCTATTTTGTTCATTTATATTAAACTCATGAGTAAAATATGATACAGGTGTCAACGTAGGTCTTATAGCCGGTCTACCGAAAGCGTCTTTGTATTCACCAACAACTGAATCATAGTTATAGATATCATCATTTGAATCAACAAAATGTATAGGTCTATAAACAACTCCAAGAGTGCCATCTGAATCTTCATAATTATTAGATGGTAAGCCCACAAAATTAATAAACTCTAAAGTAGTTTCTCTTGACATAGTTACTGTTGTACCTGATTGTGTTTTCTGACTTTTGTATTTTTCAACTAGGTAATCTTCTAATTGTTGATTTGTTTTAGGCCATTGACTATATACATTTACTATATTGTTTACTAATAAAATACACCAATGGTAATCAGATCTTTCATACTCTTTAAAACTTACTATATCAGGTGTTTCACCATCCTTAATATAGTAGTTAGTAAAAACTGTATTGTCTTTTTTTACTCTATCTAATAAATCTAATCTGGTAGATAGATTCTTAAATAACCTGTTTTTATTATCAGGAAAGTAATAATTAATATAGTTAAATTTACTAAAATAACTCATTAAATAATCCTATATTTGGTCATTGCCGCCCAGGTCTTTCATTAAATCTATCTGTAACTTGTCCTAAATCTGCACCTGCAGAACCACCGTTATCAGCTTCTAAACTAGCTGGTCTTTTTGTATACGCTCCACCTTCTCTATAAAGAGGTTCAATTTCAATAAACTGCAATCTTAGTGTTACATCCATAGGTGCACCATCATTGTAAGTAGAGTTCCCTGCATCTCCACCATAACCCACATCTACACTTTGCAGAAAACAATTTTTAGGTTGTTGGTGAAATTTTAATCTTTCACCTTTTCTTTGATATTCGATATTCCATTGACAAGGTATTTCGTACATACCAATCTTACCTGCATTATCTCTTGCTGGTAGCATAAAGTATAAAAACTTATCACATATATTTTTAATTACTAATGATTCATTTTCATCTTTTGCCATCATTCTAAACTCATATGCAAACTGTCTATGCAATACACTGTTGAATACTTGAAAAGAAAAATTGTTTGTAACTCTGTTTGTTGCAATTCCAATAGCTGCTCTTCTGTTTCCAGAAGATACTAGGTCTTGAATAGCACCTGGAAGTAATTGACCTAAAGCACTTGAAGCATCCAATGCTTCTTGTCTACTTGCTTCTACAGCAGCAATACCAACACCACCTAAAGCAGCAGTTTCATAATCAACAGATGAATTAGTTTCTAAATTTTGAGGTAAATATAAATTTATACTACCTACAGCATGAAGTTTATCTGGATTAACAGATAAACCAAAACTTAAATGTTTACCTGTAATATCAAATACTTTACTTATTAAACTACTTCCAGCTTTTAAAGCACCTGCAACACTAGGATTATTCTGAAATTGCGAAGCTGCTGATTGAGCGGCATTAGTAACACTACCTATAGTTTGACTTATTCCTTGTACACCTTGTTGTAAGTTATTCAAACCAGCTGAAAGATTACCAGCTAAAGCTCCAATTCCTGATACAGGTGATCCAGGAAACACACTAGTAGCTACTTGACCTAATGCAGTGGGGTCAGGAGCACCTACTGCATTAGTACCTTGTCTTAAACTTTGTGTACCACCATATTTCATAACACTAGGAACAAACCTAATATAATTAGGAACCTGATCTGAACCTACATTGTTTGGAAATTTAAGAGTTTCAAATCCAAATGACATTCAATAAATACCTCGTTATACTATTTAATAAGGTTTTAATGGCTTATAAAGGAAAATTTACAACCTTCAAAAACCCAGAAAAATACATTGGTGATATTGATAATGTTATTTACAGGTCTTTGTGGGAAAGAAATGTAATGAGATGGTTAGATGAAAACCCTCAAGTGTTGGAGTGGGGTTCAGAAGAATTGTGTGTACCTTATCATCACCCTATAAGAAATAACAGAGCAAGATATTATCCAGATTTTATATACAAACAAGCTGACGGTATGGTTAGAGTAGTAGAAGTTAAGCCAGAGATACAAATACATAGACCAGAAAAACCAAAAAGACAGACTCAAAAATATTTAAGAGAAGTAATGACGTTTGCTATTAATCAAGAAAAGTGGCAAACATGTAAAAAGTTTTGTAAGAAAAACGGAATGCGTTTTGAGTTATGGACAGAAAAGAAGTTAAAATACTTAGGTATACTAAACTGGGAAACTGACAAGGTTGTTTTACTTAATGAAAGTAAAGATAGAAAAAAACCCAAAATGAAAAGTATGAAGTTTAGAAAGACTACTAGACCTAAAAGACGTTCTTAAGCTGCGTCATCTTCAAAACCAAAAGACATTCCTTTAGTAGAAGACCAACCTTTATTCTCTGGTGTTAATTTAGTTATAATAGCATTATTATTAGTAGTAACTTGAGTTTGTCTAAATTCATTATAACTACTTCCACCTTCTCTTGCCAGCTTAGCCTCCATAATTTCTTTTTCTCTCTGAGCTTCAGAAAGAGATTGATTATCTCTTAATGAGGCAATATAACTATCATAACTGCTAGTAGTTTTAAGTAACTGATTATCAACAGCAGCAACTGTATCTTGCCTTCTCATTGCTTCAGCTATTTTATCTTCATCAGAAGCTAGACCTAAAAAGTCTTTAATTTTAAATTTAGCAGTTTCCCAAGAATCTGTAATCCAGCTCATAGCTGCTCTAAAGACATCACCAATACTTTCAAATATAGGATCTAAAGTTTCTTTAATTACTTTTTCTACATTATTAAGAGTTTCATCTGACAAAAGACCTAAAGTAAGCATGTTAAGTAAAGACTTTACAAACCCACCTAAACCAGCAGATAGTGCTTGACTTATATCACCTGATTTTTCAAATTCTTCAAAGCCTGCAGAAAAGCCATCGAATATAGATTTAAGAGCAACAACTGCAGCTAAAGCTAAACCTAACGGTATTAAAATAGCACCTAAAGTAGGAGCTAATGTTGCCATGGCAGCTGTAAAAGCTGCTTTACCCCCTAATGCGGTAAAAATAGTACCTATACCAGTACCTATAGTGCTTAAAGCTGTAAATATAGGACCTATAGCTGATATAAAAGAAGTAGCAGCACCAACTAATTTAAAACCTATTAAAATTGCAGTTGCTTGAACTAGTATACTCTCTGAGTTTAGCATAGCTTCTCCTAAACCTAGAACCCCACTAGTAATGTCAGTTATACCACCTATAAAATCACCTTCTAAAATTTTTGTAAACCCCATAAAACTTAGTTTAAAGTTTGGTATCATTTCTCTAAACGTAGCAGTAAAACCATCAAATTCTTTTTTAAGAAAAGCAAATAAAGATTCTATAGTCTCGTTTATATCAACAGCTAGTTCTCCTATTTCACCTTCAGTTAACCCTGTAAAAGAACCTATAACTGTGGCTAAAGCTGAAGATAACCTTTCAGAAAAATCTATATTACCTTCAAAGTATTTGTTTACTTTATTCCACCCTTCAATAAATTTTATAAAACCAACTGTAGCAAGACCAACAGCAAATAACTTTTTAAGAAAATCCCAAAAACCGCCTACAGACTTTTTGACCTTATCTAACCCTAAAGCTTTACCAAGATCTTGAAATCCTTTTTTAATATCAGAAAAACCGTCACCTATTTTATCTAATCTTCTAAAAGTTTCTGACGCATAATCTACACCCAAAAATTTAGTTAAAGATAAAAACATACCGCCCTCAACCTGTCTTTCTAAGTCAAGAGTGTTTATTTCATCTCCTAAATTTTCGAGCTCAGCTTTAAGATCAGCTCTCATCTTTTTTACACCAGCTGCTTGCTCTTCAGTTAAGCTTTTAAATTTTTCAGCAGGAAAAGCTCGATAATTTTTATCGAGTTTATCCTGAAGAGCTTCTTGCTTAGTATTAGCTTTTTTAAGCTCATCCTTTATCATTGCTAATGTTTTAATTTCGTTATCAGCCATTTTTATAATTCTTTTGTCTCATTTTTTCGTTTTCTTCTTCAACGTGTTGTTTTAATAATGAAACGTAAACTTCCCTCTCCCATGGTATCATATTTTCAATTTCGCTTATAGACCAGTTGTGATGTTGCTTTAAATTAAATATTAGTTTATAATACGTAACTAAGTCTATATGAGAGAGGCCTACTAGAAAAAATCAGATAAACCCTCCAAGGTATTTTGGTTTTTAGCTCCACAATGTTTACATTCGAATTCAACATCATAAGAAACTTTTGGTATGCTTAAAACATATTTTTGCAAATCTGCGAACTGAGCAGCAGTAAGTTGATTAATAATATCTACAACATCTTCTATTTGATCAGGTGTTACTTCTATAGTCTCTTCTCCGTAAAATACATTTTTAACGTTAGAGGCTATAAAATTAATAATACTTTCTGGACTTGAATCTGCTTTAGCTAAAGTTTCAATATCAGGTGTTAACATTTCAAAAGCTAAATCATCAGTTAGTTTTACATTTTTATTAAAATCTTCAATACCTCTAACTTCTAAAGCAGATAAGTCGATTGAAAATTCATTAGCTGTTTCACACTCTTTACAAGCAAGCATTAAGTTAGCTGTTTCACCTACTGAAACTGCTCTAATTTTTAAAAACAAATACTCTACATCGAATGAAGATAGATTTTCTACTACCTCTCCTTCAACACAATTATTGATTACTGTTTTTAAGCTACTTACCATTTGTACTACATCTTTAGATTCAGATGCTATAAGTAAGACTTTTTCGTCACCCACTTTAAAAGGAGATATAGTTACTTCTTTTTTAGTAGAAGGAATAATCTCTTTATATGTGGGTGTAGCTAATTTAATATTTTTTAGTTGGCTCATTATTTTAACCTTTCATAATTATAATACTTAAACGTCATATTAAGTCTAAGTAAATCGCCTTCTGCGGATTGTAACTCTTGAACTCCTACATTTGTTGGATAGACTTCATTAAATCTATATTCTGCCATTTCTCTACTCCAGCTTTGATTATATTTAGATATTTCCATTCTACCTGCATACTCTTTGTAATATGCATGTTGTTTAAATTTAGGATTAAAAATAAGATCTTGCCAGTTTTCGAAAAAGCTTCTCTCTCTTAAATCTTCTGAACTGTAATAAGTTAGTGTAAGGTCACCATGCTGGTGTCTAATACCTATTTGTCTAGGTTCACCATAATCTCTATATTCAGTACTAAAAATATCTCTACCAGGTATCTGAGCATTAGCACAAAATAAATTAAGAGCGCTTAAAGTACCATTCATATTAGTTAGGACTGCGCCTAGAGTAGGTAATTGTAAATCAGTACCTATGACACTATTAGCCGTATCCAAGACATTATTAAGTTGTCCCGCAGCTGCATCTAAAGCATCTAAACCAGGTAAGTTAACATTAACTCTAAGAGGACCTCTAGAGATTAAATTACTAAGAGTTTTATTAGTATTAGTTAACCCTGGAGGTGGGTAAATCCTACATAACCATCTATTATCTCTTGCAATCCCTTGCGTAGACAGCCTGGAGGTCATTTCAGCTACATTGGTCATACTTTCCTCTTAGACTCCCGCCATACTTCTTTTTGTGAAGCTTTCACAAAGTTTTCGAAAGGAAGTTGAATTGCAATTTCCCATTCATCTTTAGGTATTGTAACCGGTCTAGTTACTAACTGTTTAGTAAGATATCTTTTTAAGCAAGCTTTAGTTATAGGGTTTCTTTCTAACGCTCCCGCTATTCTAGATAATGAAGTCTTATTATAATCTATTTCTTCTAATAATTCCACTCTTAATGTAGGAGGTAAATAATGTAGGTTAGCTCCATACCATCCGTTTACATTAATATCTAACATAATTATTAAAGGAAATCTATCAAAATATTTTAACTTGTCTGCATACTTAGGATTATAAACATAAGTCATCATTTTACCAGGTCCTGGTCTTTCTTTCCTTAGATTCTTAGTAACCCTATCATGATTTCTTATTTGACCATCTTTTCTAATACGATTTCTAAACCAATCCATAGATTCTTTAGTTCCTAAAGAAACTTCGGCTTTAGCTGCTAATGCTCTGTATCTATTAAATAGTGTATTAGGCATAAATTATTTATTCAAAATTTTATAATATTTTCAGGAGATATTAATGCAAGACAACATGGACGTTATAGAAGCCGGCAGAAAGTCATGGAATAAACTATCTATTCTTATGGACAATGATCCAGAAGTATTTAGAGATTATGAAGCTTTCAAAGAATTTTATGAGTTACTTGTAAGAAAACTATTTAACGAGGAGAACTCTTTGTAATGCCTTCTTATAATTTTATTAATGAAAAGGGTGAAATCGAAACTCATATGGTAAAATACGAAAATCTAGATCAGTTTAAACTAGATAATCCTGAACTAACACTTACTATAAGCACACCTTCATTTGGTAATAGGTCTGTTGATAGTGGTAGATTACCTGAAGGATTTAAAGACCGTATGCGATTATTAAAACAAAAGAACCCTACCTCAAAGGCAGTAGATCATCTAATATGACAAAAGCCCTATCTAAAGAAGAAAAAGATTTTTTTGAAAAGAAACTAGCAGCGGTAAGAGATAAAGTAGAATTATCTTTTGACGAAAATGAAAATGGTCCTTTTAATCTACCCGCACCTAAAGATATTTTTGAATATCTAGATAAGTTTGTGGTAGGTCAAAATAAAGCTAAAAAGATGCTATCTGTAGCTGCACATAATCATTATAAAAGATTACTTATCTATAAAGAATCTGATTTTGAAACTAAGCTAGACAAAACTAATCTTATGTTATTAGGACCAACTGGTTCAGGTAAGACTTATCTTGTTAAAAGGCTAGCAGAGTTTCTTAAAGTGCCTTGCTTTATTGCTGATGCTAATAGTTTAACTGCAGCTGGATATGTAGGTAAAGATGTAGATTCTCTAGTTGATGGATTAGTAGAAGCAGCACAAGGTAACTATGACGCAGCTGGTACAGGTATAATTTTTATTGATGAGTTTGATAAAATAGCTAAAAGAAAAATACCAGGTAAGAATAGAGATGTTGGTGGTGAAGCGGTTCAGCAAGCTCTTCTTAAACTCATAGAAGGTACAACAGTAGAAGTAGAAAAGAATACTAGCTTTGCAAAAGTAAAATTTCAGATAGACACATCGAATATTCTTATTATTGTAGGTGGTGCTTTTGTAGATTTGGAAGAAATAATAGCTAAAAGACTAAAAGTGGGACCAACTACTAACTTTGGTTTTGGTGCTGACCTTAACCAGTCTACATCTAATCTTGGTCTATTACATGAAGCTAAGCCAGAAGATCTAGAAGAGTTTGGTTTTATTCCTGAAATCTTAGGTCGTATTCCTCTTATAGGAGTATTAGATGAACTTACTGAAGATGATCTTGTCAATATATTATCTAAAGTAGAAAATAATTTAGTTTATCAATATAAGGAACTTTTTAGTTATACAGAAAACAATTTAGAGTTTGAAGAAAAATCGCTATATGAGATAGCAAAACTAGCTAAACAACAAAAGACAGGTGCGCGAGGTTTAAGAAGTATCTTAGAAAACGTATTATTAGAACATATGTTTGAATTAAAAGATGCGATTATTACAGTAAATGATGTTAAAAAAATTCAATCACAGCTGGGTAGACCTACCCAAGCTTAAACAAATTAATACAGATGAGGGTAGGCGATATGCAATTAATGAGGAAACTAAGTATCCTTCGATTACAACTGTCCTTGGAAAAACTAAGGATCTTACTGCTCTTAAAGAGTGGCGCAAAAGAGTGGGGGAAGAGCATGCAAATAAAGTTACGAAAGCTGCAACAACTCGTGGAACGTCAATGCATAAACTTTGTGAGAATTACTTGCTCAATGAAGATTTGGATGATCTTGGTTCTACTTCTGGTGAGTTATTGTTTAGGGGAATTAGACCTTTTTTAGATAGGATAGATAATGTACGAGCACTGGAATCAGGATTGTTCTCTCACAAGTTACATGTCGCAGGAACTGTTGACTGCGTTGCGGATTATGACGGAGAACTCACAATTATTGACTTCAAAACAGCGAAGTCTCCTAAGCGAGAGTCTTATATACACGACTACTACATGCAAGGGGCATTCTATTTTACCTCATTTTATGAACTAACAGGTATGTTACCTAAACAAATACTTGTACTTATTTCAGTACAAGATGGTTCTGTTCAAGAGTGGTTTGTAAAAGGTAAAGATATTATACATTGGACTGAACAATTGAAAGAAAGGATTAAGAAGTATGAATCTTCTCAAGCCATCTGACATTGCTAATGCAGCTACTGATGTTGCTACATTTGTAGAAACTAGTGAGTTAGCAGATAAAGATAAACAGAAAATTTTAGAAATGGTACGTGATTATTACCAAGATAAAAATGAACATATAATTGATCAATATCTTGCTACCTTAGCTCAACGAACGATCGATAAACATTTTCCACAGACAGGGTTTGAATCATAATGTTTACATCCGAAAGTGAGCTTACTAAAAAAGTTAAAAATATATCTGATGAGATAGAAAGTTTAAAAAAACTTTCTCCAGAACTTAACTATATTGAATGTACTGTAGAAATTTGTGAACGTTATGGTATTGAGTTTGAATCAGTTAAAAAAGCTCTACCTAAGATTATAAAAGAGAAAATTGAAGCAGACGCAATGGAATTGAATATGCTTAAATACAAAACTCCAAGGTTAGCATGACGAAAGATGGTTATGAAGTATACATTATGTACTTGGCTTTGCAACGTCATTTCAGTACTAATTATGATTACTTCCAATATAACGGAAAAGTTAAAGCATCTAAGGATGCGTATTCAGCTCGTAATGATATCTTCAGCTTTGAAAAACTTACGAAAATTATACGCAAAGAAGATAGAGAAGATTTCTTCGTAGCTCATTTTTTAGAAAACCCTAAGGAATGGATTCGTAATATGTCTAAAACTAAAATGGATGAGTTTAGAGCTAAGTTTAGAATGTTTCCAATAAAGTTTAAAGAAGATCTTTACTATCTACAAATAAATGGGCCTGCAGCTATGCTAGCTTGTGAACCTGATAAAATACCACTTATACATAGCAGCTGTATAAATGGTTCTATATCACTAGAAACTATATGTGTATTAGATGATATTTTTCCATACTTAGAAAAACATGAACAAACAGTTACTGTACCTTTTGTATGGCCAGATCATATTAATAAAGTTAAGAAGTATAAGCCTTTTGTTAAGAAAAAACTTCAATGTAACTTTATAAATATAGTAGACATTGCTCGCGATGTCTTGCTTTAACGAAACGACGAAACAGTGAAAAGGAGAAACATATGTCATTTCAAGATTACCTAAAAAACCGTCAAGATGCCTTCGCAACTATGACAGACTCTCTCAAAAAAGAAGTTAATACTGAAAATCGCCCAGGTGATGATGACCGTATTTGGAAACCTAAAATGGGTAAAGATAATACTGGCTATGCAGTTGTACGTTTTCTTCCAGGTAAAGATGTAAATAAAACTCCATGGGTAAGAGTTTACTCTCATGGTTTTCAAGGACCTACTGGTAAGTGGTATATCGAAAAATCTCGTACTACTTTAGGAGAACAAGATCCTGTATCTGAGTATAACTCTAAGTTATGGAATTCTGGTGTAGAATCTAATAAAGAAGTAGCGCGCAAACAAAAGCGACGTACTTCTTATTATGCTAATGTACTAGTAGTAAAAGATCCAGCTGATACTTCTAATGAAGGTAAAGTTATGATCTATCAGTTCGGACAGAAGATCTTTGATAAGATTATGGCTTCTATGCAACCTGAGTTTGCAGATGAAGAAGCTGTTAATCCTTTTGACTTGATTGAAGGTGCTAACTTCCGTATTAAGATTAAGATTGTGTCTGGTTATTGGAACTATGACTCTTCTGAGTTTGAACGCCCTTCTGCCTTATCTGATGATGAGGGTAAACTAGAAGCAGTATTTAATGCTCAGCATGATGTGCATGAGTTTGTAGACCCTTCAACGTTTAAGTCTTATGATGAGTTGAATGCTAAACTTATGACCACTATTGGTACAGGTATGGAAGAGCAAGAAGCTTCTCGTCAAGTATCAGTACCAACAGCTGAGACTACTGACACACAGGAAGAGTTTGCAGCTGTATTCGATAAACCAGCTGGTACTTCAGTAAGTAACGATGAAGATGATCTAGAAAATTACTTTAAGTCGCTAGCGGCAGACTAATATGCCATTGTAGCGTTAGAAAAGGAGGCTTTAAAGCCTCCTTTTTTATCCTTTAAATTCTGTGGTAGGAGGTGTAAAGTTACTAGTGTATCTGGCTAAACCTTTTGTGATTCTCACATTTTGAATATACCCATTTAAATAATTACTTGCTGAGCCACTAATTGCTGCTCCAGCTACTAAAGGATCTGAAGTATTTTCGTATAAAGACCCGCTTACTGTAGCACTAGCTTGACTTGTACCATCAACATACAGAGTTAACGTATTACCGTTTCTTACAGCAGCAAGATGTATCCATTGTTCTCGTAAATTATTACCTGTTGTGACTGTAGTTGCATCTGCTATATTCAAAGGAGTACTTCCATCTGTAGAATAATAAAATCTTATATTATTACCTCCTCCGTTTCGTTGAAGTTGGTAACTCCTTCTATTATTACCTGAATCATAAAGCGACAAAATACTTTGACTAGTTCCAGTACTAGCTCCTACTAAGTAAGCCCAACATTCAACTGTAAAATTACCCGAACCAAAATTAAAACCTGCGGCATTTGGTGCAGTTAAATAATCACCAGTACCATCAAAGTATATAGCAGATGATGATGTAAATTTTCTCTGAGTATTACTTGCTGTTGTATTTCCGGCTATTGTCAATAGAGAACCAATACCTGCATCCCAAATACTATGTTTATTTGTACAGGTAAGCAGTTTAGTATTTGTAACTGCTGTAACAGGCGCCGTTGGAGGAGTAAA
>CEOE01004756.1_pt1 | contig 35894 bp, 28 predicted proteins | sample 530211 | NCBI WGS metagenome assembly CEOE01 (sample SAMEA2619779, study PRJEB7988) | marine metagenome | isolation source: saline water (ENVO:00002010), including
AGCGAGGGCCTGCTTAAGGCTGCGCCGTAAGCAGGGCACCCAATCGAAGAGGGGGCAACCGGCACCCTTCACTTGGCACCCGGCTTTCACGACGGCTGCTTGAACAACTCAATCTGTTCCAGCGCGGGTTTGAGGAGGCGGGACCAGGTGGTGTTGTTGGTGAGGGTTTGGGATTGGTTGAGGAATGCGGTGTTGGCGTCGGTGAGTTTGGGGCCGAAGGCGTCCCAGAGCCATTTGCGTTCTTCGGGGGTCGTGTTTTCGAGGGTTTGGTAGGCGGTTTTGAGCTGGTCGAGGGTTGGCTGGATCTGATCGATGAATGCGATGACGCCTTGGAGACTGTTGATGTCGGCGAGCATGGCGGCGAGGTCGGTGAGGTTGGCGATGTAGTTGTTGGCGGCGTCTTTGAGGATCGGGGAGAGGAGATCCATGGCCGTGGGTGAGTTGAGAAGGTCGCGGATCTGGGAGGATTCGCAGGCGGTCATGTGCGTGAGGGGTGCGATGGCGGCGATGGAGATGGCGGAGGTGATGATGAGTCGGCGTTGCATGGTGGTGCTCCCTGGGTGGTGGTTGTGTTCAGGGTACACGGGATTGGTGGGGGAGGTGTTTTGAGGGAGGGGGCCACAGAGCACACAGAGCACACGGAGGGGGAGGCAGAGGGGAATGAGGGGGGTGTAAAGCATGTAGGCGACTTTGTCGCCTGTATGGCACCCGGCACAGAGTGCAAAGGATAGAATACACAATGCTTGCATTAACATTTAAAAGATTCATAAAGCTAGGTCGAGAAGTCTACACGATGGTGTTGACATGGGAAGCTGCAGTTGAGATAGATGTTGAAGCCGAGAAGTATTTCCCGAATTGCCGAGTGAGTTCCGATGGTATAATTGGCAGCTTTGATGCTGCATATCCGGCATTTTATGGCATATCGATTTTTTATCAAAATAATGTGCCAAATGCCGTCACCAGCATGATTGCACATAGGATTGCAAGTTTAAAATTGAGAGGGCATTCGGATGCACTGATGGAAGAGCTTGTGATATGTGATAGACGACTCAGAACGGCTTACCACAAATGGATGGCTGTTCGTGAACACAAAAGAATCCGGTCGCTCGAAAGGTATGTTCAGGCAAATAGGCCGGGTGTGACTAGGCAAGAGTTGGCGCAATCATTTAATCATGTATCTTGGTTGCTGGGGGACGAATACATCAATCGTTCCGGCAGATGAGAATGCAATTTGGCAAAGGATTTGCCAAGTGATATGAGACAGCATGTTGACTGGAGGCTTATCTGGCCCTTTGGTTTCAAGCAGCTATGGGACGAAGTGTAGGGCATTGGGCGTGAGGGACAGGCCGATGTGTGATCAGCATGAAACGGGGCGGTCTGGGTGAACTGTTCGTGGTTGAACGAACCCCTGCTTCAGGCTGCGCCGTAAGCAGGGCACCCAATCTCAAGAGGAGGGCACCCGGCGTGGAGTATGAGATATGTCACCGGCTGCACGACCTCCTCCTTCGCTCTTCGAGTCGAAGGAGGGCACAGTCATGGAGAAGGAGGGCACCCGGCTATCAATCACTCAGATCCGCCATTGTTGTTTATTGAGATATGTTGTCAAGAGTTTCGGAAATCGCCAAAGCTGCCTCGATGGCGCGCACCGCATCGTCATATCGAATTCTCTCACGCTCAACCGGCCGAGCATGTACTGAGAGGTTTCTCAAAATTCTTAGTTCAGTGATCACTGACGCTGCTTGAGGCGATATTAGCTCGCTTGCTTGAAGCCATTTTTCAATCGCGTGCGGTGATTTTTTGTCATGTAACGCATCGGAGTTTATGCGTTCTGCAAGTTGCTTGGCTGATTCTTCAACAATGAGCCATGACTCAACAATTGCAGACGGAGGCGAACTGGCAGCCAGCCGCTTTAGCTCGTATTCACGCCTCGAAAGATCAGAGTTTACCGAGCCACCCGATACGATTGGTTCAGGCGAATCTAAACGCGCCTCATTGATTTTGCGAATGGATTTTCTGAGTTTAAGTGTAAATCCTTTACCTTCCAGACTCTCTAGCCTGTCCACCAGAATACCAAAGTGATCTCGGAGTAGCCATACGGAAAATACGACTGCAATCGGCCATGCTATGTGCTCAATGAAAGGTGTGGCTGGTGGCACAATGTAGAGAGCTAGGGCGCATATGGCAAGTCCGCTTAATAGGCCATATACAAAGTATCCAATCCAGCTTGCCATATTACTCATAAATGATCCAGAAAAAGTTTCAGGCATCACCACTCCGGCCCGCCCGTGTAACGCCCGTAGATGTCGGCCATGGCCTGGACCATTTCGCCGAGCGTGCAATTCGCCAGCGCCCCGTCGATCAGCGATGGCATGACATTGTCGCCGTTGCGGGCGGCTTCGCGGATGGTGTCGAGGGCTTGCTCGACGCCGGTGGTGTCGCGGCGGTCTTTGAACTCTTTGAGGCGTTGGTTCTGGACGGTTTCGACTTCTTCGGAGATGGTGAGGATGTCGATCTGGCGGTCTTCGTTGGGGTCGATGTATTCGTTGACGCCGACGATGGTGCGGTCGCCTGCTTCGCATTCTTCGGAGAAGCGGTAGGAGGCCTCGGCGATTTTGCGGCGGAAGTAGCCCTTGTGGATGCCTTGGACGCAGCCGCCGTCGTCGATGGTGGAGTTGGAGGCGTGCTCGGGCTGCCATGGGCCGCGGCCCATGTTGTCGATTTCCTCGATGTAGGCAAGGGCCTCGGCTTCGACCTTGTCGGTGAGGGCTTCCATGAAGTAGGAGCCGCCGAGGGGGTCGACGGTGCGGGTGACGCCGGTTTCGTGGGCGAGGATCTGCTGGGTTCGCAGGGCGATGGTGACGGCTTCTTCGGTGGGGAGGCCGAGGGTTTCGTCCATGGAGTCGGTGTGGAGTGATTGGCAGCCGCCGAGGACACCGGCCATGGCCTGGTAGGCGACGCGGACGATGTTGTTGTAGGGCTGTTGTTCTGTGAGTGAGCAGCCGGCGGTCTGGACATGGGTCTTCATGAACCATGAGCGTTCGTTCTTGGCGCCGTAGCGGTCGCGCATCATGCGTGCCCAGATTCGGCGTGCGGCGCGGAGCTTGGCGATCTCCTCGAAGAACTCGTTGTGGGCGTTGAAGAAGAAGGAGAGGCGCGGGGCGAACTGGTCGATGTCGAGGCCGCGGATGAGGCAGGCTTCGACATATTCCATGCCGTCGCGGAGGGTGAAGGCGAGTTCCTGGGTTGCGGAGGAGCCGGCTTCGCGGATGTGGTAGCCGGAGATTGAGACCGAGTTCCAGCGTGGGACATGCTGTGATTGGAACTCGATGGTGTCGACGACGAGCTTGGTTGAAGCCTCGGGCGGATAGATGAACTCGTTCTGTGCGTGGAACTCTTTGAGGATGTCGTTCTGGAGGGTGCCGCCGAGGGTGTCCCAGGGGATGTTGCGCTGCTTGGCCATTGCGAGGTACATGGCCCAGATGACGGCGGCGGGTGCGTTGATGGTCTGGGAGACGGTGACCTTGTCGATGGGGATGTCGGCGTAGAGGCGGTGCATGTCCTCGATGGTGTCGATGGCGACGCCGCACTTTCCGACCTCGCCGAGGGAGAGGACATCGTCGGAGTCTCGTCCCATGAGGGTTGGGAGGTCGAAGGCGGTGGAGAGGCCGGTGTTGGCGGCGGTTTTGGTCTTGGTCTGGTTGAGGATGTATTTGAAGCGTTCGTTGGTGTCGTCGGCGGAGCCGAAGCCGGCGAACTGGCGCATGGTCCAGAGTCGTGTGCGGTATCCCTGCGGGAAGAGGCCTCGGGTGTATGGGAAGTCGCCGGGGTTGGCGATGTCGCGGTCGTAGTTCTGGAGGGACTCTGGGAGATCGTCCGGTGAGTAGAGGGGGTTGAGGACGAGCCCGGAGATGGTGACGGCGTGAGGATCGACCTTTCCAGTGGTGGGATCGATTCCGGGGCCGGTAATTTGGGTGTTATTCAGCTGGGACTGTGCTGTGTTGGTGGTCTCGGTGCTCATCAAGAGATCTCCAAGGGTGTTCGAGTGTCTGCGTGTTATTCTATGCGGAGAAGTGTCGATGGAAACGGAGATTTCGGGTTTGAGCGTATTGGGCAAGTCATTGCGATTGAGTCGCATTTCGATAAATTTAGGTGATTCATGCAACTGCGAAAGCGTTTGTTCGGACATGCTTTATGATCGTTCGGATCACATGTGTTTCACATGCCGCGTTTGCGGGTTTTTCAGTAACGAGACAGGGGTATTTCAATGCGGTCGATGATTTTCAGTTCAATATCTGTGCTTCCTTTGTGCGCTGGTTTCGCGATGTCTGCGAGCGATGGTTCTCCCGTTGCGCTTGAGCCGACATATGGAACTGTGGACCGTGTTGCGCACATCTATTACAACGCGGTATCCGGTGAGCGAGTTGTGTCGCTGTTGGGAGATTCTCAGACAGCGCCTGCGGATAACGGTCAGACTCAGGCGATTTGGTCGACGCTTGTCCAGAATCCGTGCGCGTCGGAGGGGTATACGACTGAGTATTACTTTGCGTTTGATGATCCGACGGGGAGTACATCGCTGTCTACTGCTGTCACGGTGATGGACTATGGCGACATCCCGATTGATACGGTTGTGGATTGCATCCAGGTGAACTGGGTTGTGGCGCATCCGGATACTGATATGGACTCGGATGGTGCCGGGGATGGCGTTGAAGAGCTGGCGGGCGAGTGGACGCTGTGGGAGCCGTCCAATGGTGGTCGTGGTGGCTGGTGCTCGAGATTGCCGGTCATCAACTTCCTGATCACGAATCTGCCCGGGAATACGCCGGAGAATGTTTCGGCAGGTGTGCTTTCCAGCTACACGATGGATGTCGATCTCGTTGCTGGTTTCTCCGGCACGGATCTCTCGTTCGAGCTGGGTGATTCTGATGGCGACTGTCAGACTGCCGCGTTCTGTAATAATGATATTGATACCGATTCTGATGGGATCGGGGATGGCGTCTCGGTCGCGAATGCGGATCGTGACTTTGATGGGCTGCCTGATTCGGACCTCGATGGTGACGGGCTGTTTGATTGGTCGTGGACGGTTCGATTCCATCAGCCGGGTTCGGGGAACGACTTCGATAGCGATAGTGATACTGGTTCGCTGCCGATGTCGAGTTCCGACACGATTGGGATCAGCTTTGGGTTCCCTGAGGGTGAGGCCGTTGAGAATAGCGATGGGACTTGGACATGGGAGATTGATGATACTGTCCCGGCTGCTGGTACGGGCGAGGAGGACCGCTTTGTGCTTTGGGGTCCACCGAACACGACTGGCTCGATCAACTTGCTGGGGGGCTACTGGTTTGGTGGTTTCTCATGTTCGGGTGGGTTGGGGTATACCCCGCCTGCGATGTTCCAGTTTGTGTTGTACGGAGCAGGGAGCCCGTGTGACAACTTTGCTGATTTGAACTCCGATGGTGATTTAGACTTCTTTGATGTCTCTCTGTTTCTCCAGGACTGGCAGAACGGTGGGGACTACAACGGGGATGGGCAGACCGACTATTTCGATGTGTCTGCGTTCGTTCAGGAGTTTAATGGGGGCTGCCTCTGAGCTGGGATCCCTCGAGCGTTCTTATTCACTGGGGCTGCCCGGCTTCGCTGGCGGGGCTCCGGGTTACAAGTATGGAGTGTGATATGCGCATTGATGCTTGATGAGCACTCCACTGGCGGTTGTCGGTCGTTGAGTTTGATACCCGAACGGGATGAGCCGCCCGTTGATTACGGCTCGTATTGTGATGGAAAGGAAATGAACCATGAACAAGGAACACCAGCAACTGTTGTGTAGTGCGCTGTTGATTGCGGGTGCTGCTGCCGGCTCCGCTCATGCGCAGGGCACGGTGCAGACTGATCAGGCGCAGCGTCAGATTGGGAGCACTGGTCATATCTACTACAACCTTGTAACCGGCGAGCAGGTGGTGACCCTTGAGCGGGCGGGTCAGACTGCTGCCGCGGATACGGGTGACAGCATGCCGATCTGGTCTACGCGGGCGCCGTACCCGGACTGTATCCAGGACGCGGTTGGTTCTACCGGTTTCTTCTTTGCGTTCAATGATCCGAATGGGACCACCGCGGTCAGCCAGGCTGTGGAGCTTCTGCAGGCGGGTGACATCGAGAAGGATACCGTCGTGGATTGTCTCGCGATCAACTGGGTGACTGCGATCCCCGATGAGTGGGCGAACGGCACGGATTCTTCGAGCGGCGTGGTCGGTGTAGAGGAGTTTGCGGCGCAGTGGACCGTCTGGGATGCGGATGACGCGCGGGTGATCAACAGCTCGACCCGGCTGCCGCTGATCCAGTTCCTGTTCTTCAATCTGCCGGGCAATACGCCCGACAATGTGGCGGCGGGTGCGCTGACTGGGTGGTCGGCGAGCGTTGATCTCGTAGGTTTCGGCACCGCGACCGATCTCTCGTTTGAGATCGGTGACTCTGACGGCGATTGTCAGACTGCGGCGTTTTGCAACAACGATGTTGATACGAACTCCGACGGCATCGGTGACGGGGTTTCTGTTTCCAACGCGGACAGGGACTTCGACGGGATGCCTGATTCTGACTTGGATGGCGATGGGCTGTTCGATTGGTCGTGGAGCATCCGGACCTTCCTGCCTGGGACCGGGAATGACTTTGATTCGGACAGTGATAGTGGGGTGCTGCCCGCGAGTGATCAGGACACGATCGGTATTCAGCTCGGCTGGCCGGCTGGTCTGGATGTGACGCCAGGTGGTGGGCTCGACTTTGATGATTCCGTTCCCGCGGCTGCGACCGGTGCCGATGGACTGTTTTTAGCTTCAGACGGTGTCGGTTTTTCCGGGGCGTACTCGTTCGGTGACTTTGCGTGTCCGGATGTCGGTGAGGCGTATGTTCCGCCGAGCGTGTTTGCGTTTGAGTTGCTTGCGCGTGGGGACGACACTGGTCTCTGCCCGGGTGATCTCAACGGAGACGGAGTCCTGGATTTCTTTGATGTTTCTGAGTTCCTACAGGACTGGCAGGGCGGTGGGGATTACAACGGGGACGGGCAGACCGACTTCTTCGATGTGTCTTCGTTCCTTCAGGATTTTAATGCGGGCTGTCCGTGACAGTCTCGTGTGAATGAAAGTGTTACCCGTGCAGGATTGGCCGCCTGTTATGTCAATGGCCAAGTTGTTCATATGAACATATAGGAGATTTCTGATGAATCGTACAGGTAAGCAAACAGCTCTCGCTGTTCTCGTTCTTTCCGGCAGTGCCGCGACCCTCGCGCAGGCGAATAACCCTGTTGCGTTGGATGCGTCTCGCGTCACCGTGAATAACGCGGGGCACATCTATTACAACATTGCTACGGGTGAACGCGTGGTGACCCTATTCAGTGATGGGCAGACTGCGCCGGCAGATACCGGCGAGAGTGTGCCTGTCTGGGCGTCTGGTGTAGCGAATCCATGCGAGGCGTTCGGTTACACAACTCAGTATTTCTTTGGTGTTGATGACGCATCAGGCACGACTTCGCTCGCGACCAATGTGCGTCTGCTGGACTATGGCGATATCGCGCATGACACGGTCGTGGATTGCATCCAGATTAACTGGACCGTGGCGCATCCGGATGTTGATCTGGATAGCGACGGCATCGTCGATGGTGTTGAGGAGCTTGCGGGCAACTGGATTGTCTGGGAAGCGGACAATGGTCGAGCGATCGATCAGTCGAGCCGGCTTCCGATTGTTGATTTCATGTTCTTCAATCTGCCCGGCAATACCCCCGAGAACCAGGGCGCGGGTGCGCTGACCGGGTGGACAGCTGATGTTGATCTCGTCGCGTTTGGTACTTCCACGGATCTCTCATTCGAGATCGGGAACACTGATGGCGACTGTCAGACTGCAGCGTTCTGCCAGGACTTCGATATCGATTCTGATGGCGAGCCCGATGGTGTCGGCTGGAGTGGCGTTGACTTCAACTTTGATGGTCTTCCAGACTCAGACATTGATGGGGATGGCTACTTTGATTGGTCCTGGTCCGTGAACTTCATTCAGCCGGGTCAGGGGAATGACTTTGACAGCGACTCCGATACCGGTTCGCTGCCTGGCTCGTCTTCCGATACGATCGGTGTTGGATTCGGTGTGCCCGAGGGTATGGCGATCGACAACGGCGACGGGACCTGGACTTGGGACATCGATGAGACCGCACAAGGTGCGGGTATCGGTGCCGAGGACCGGTTTGTGCTGTATGAGCCGACTTCGGGCGGAGACTTTGTGTACAACGGTGGCTACTGGTTTGGTGGCTTCGCTTGCACGGGTGGTCTGATCTCCGAGGGTGGGCTTGGGTATACCCCGCCTGCGATGTTCCAGTTTGTGCTTTACGGGCCGGGCAACATCATTTTCGAGCCGTGTGACTACAACGGCGATGGTGTCGCAAACTTCTTTGATGTCTCTGCATTCCTGCAGGATTTCAATGATATGGCCCCGATGGCTGACTTGAACAATGACGGCAGTTGGGACTTCTTTGATGTCTCAGCATTCCTCACAGCGTTCAACGCTGGCTGCCCATAAAGCTGTCACATGTCTCTAAAAGACAACAGCCGCGATCAAACGATCGCGGCTGTTTCTTTGTGTCGTGAAATAATGGGCATACGCGGACTTGAACCACGGACACCGGCATTTTCAATGCCGTGCTCTACCAACTGAGCTATATGCCCATCAGCATCGCGACGGATCGCTTTGCCAAAGGATCTCGGAGCGAACTCCGAGAGAGAAGCATACCCATATCCTCGGCCGCGTCAACTGGGTTCTTGTGCGAAAATCAACGATTTCGTGTCACACTTCACCACAAGCGTTGGGTCTGTATCGGCTAAGATGCATCCATGAGTGAGACCACCGCCGTGATTGAACCCCAGAGCACACACGAACCATCCGGGGCGAGCGATAAGCCATTGCTCGTTGTTGATGGGTTAAAGACCTATTTCCCGATTCGTTCGGGGCTCCTGCAGCGCGTCACGGACCATTTCAAGGCCGTCGATGGTGTCTCGTTCCATATCAAGCCCGGTGAGACGCTTGGGCTGGTCGGCGAGTCCGGGTGTGGGAAGACCACCGTTGGGCGGACTCTGCTGCGGCTGATCCCTGCAACTGGTGGGCGGGTTCTGTTTAACGGGCACGATGTCTTCAACGCGACGGGGTCTGAGCTTCAGAAACTGCGCCGAGATATGCAGATCGTGTTCCAGGATCCTGCGGGCTCACTGAATCCTCGAATGCGGATTGCTTCGATTGTTGGTGAGCCGCTGATTATTCACGGGATGGTGAGCGACAAGGACGAGTTGCGTGAGCGCGTCGAGACCCTGCTCGAGAAATGCGGCATGCCTCGGGCAGCCGCGGACCGGTATCCGCACGAGTTTTCTGGTGGTCAGCGTCAGCGTATTGGTATTGCCCGTGCGCTTGCGCTTGAGCCGAAGTTTATTGTGTGTGACGAACCGACCTCCGCGCTGGATGTGTCGATTCAGGCGCAGGTGATCAATCTGCTTATGGATCTTCAGGAAGAGTTCCAGTTGAGCTACCTCTTCATCTCCCATGACATGGCGGTGATTCAGCATGTGTGCAGGCGGATCGCGGTGATGTATAAGGGGCGGATCGTTGAGGAGGGTTCGCGCGAGGATATCATCGAGAACCCGCAGCACCGGTATACGCAGTCGCTGCTGTCGGCGGTGCCTGAGCCTGATCCACATCGTGAGCGAGATCGCATCGTTTTCGACGGTGGGGCAATGTAAAGCATGAATGCGGCCGCCCAGTTCAAGCAGCCGCGCCCAGATGAGCCCAGAGCCCGTTTTCTCATCGAGCTCGCGCGAGCTCTGGGAACCTATGGCACCTCCGCGAATCGCATCGAAGAGGTGATTGCTTATTGCGCCGATGCGTTCGGGTACAACGCGCAGACCTTCACCACACCGACTTCCGTGTTTGTTTCGCTCGAGGATGATGCGGGCGACCTGCACACCTATCTGGCGCGTGTGCATCCCGGCGAAGCGGACATGACCAAGATGATGGCGCTCGATCGTGTCTTCAACAATGTTCTCGACGGGATTCTGTCGACGAGAGAAGCGATTGAAGAGATCAAGCGCATCGTCAATATGGCCCCTCGGTACCCGGTGTGGATGATCGTGATCTGCTTTGGGATCATCGGGTTCTGTGCCGGCAACTTTCTTGGTGGTGCGATCAAGGAGATGGTTGCCTCTGGAGTTGTTGGGCTCGTGATTGGGCTGCTCGTGCAGTTTACCGGGCGGCGGCGTGAGTTCAGTCGATTGATGGAGTTTCTGTCCGGTCTGTGCGCGGCGCTGATCGCCGGGACGATGGCGATCCCGTTCGGCGGTTATGTGACGACCGTCCCGATTATCGCGGGTGTGATCATCCTGCTTCCGGGGTTGACGCTGACGATGGCGATGGTTGAGCTCGCGATGAAGCATGTCGTGTCCGGGACTGCTCGTCTTGCGGGTGCGGTCATGGTTCTGCTTGTGATCGGCTTTGGGGTTGTTCTTGGGCAGACGATCGTTGATCGGGCACTGGGGACCCCTGAGATGATCATCCCTGCGGATCTGCCCTGGTATGTCGATTTGGTGACAATTCTCGTCGCGTCCGTATGCATGGCGGTGCTGTTTCAGGCCCACCTTCGGCATGCATGGGTGATGATCGTGGCGGGGCTCATCGCGTTCTATTCTGCTCGGTACGGATCGATGCACTTCGGGCCAGAGGTTGGGGTGCTCTGTGCGGCGATGTGCGTTGGCGTAGCGAGCAACTTGTATGCGCGATTATTTGATCGCCCCGCGATGATGATGATGCTCCCTGGGCTGATCATCCTGGTGCCTGGTTCGCTTGGGCTTCGCAGTCTTCAGATGTTCATGACCGACGAGACCATCGACGCTGTCCAATCGAGCTTCACGGTCCTGGTTGTGGGTGTGGCGCTCGTCGTGGGGCTGTTGCTTGCGAATGTGATCATGCCTCCCCGGAAAGTGCTCTAGGGCTGGGATTCTTCTATCCCCTTGGCCGTGGCGAGCAGGTCTGAGTAGGAGCCTGAGATTGGTTCGCCCAAGGCGGGCAAGAATGTTTTCTTGAGACGCTCGGCGAGGTTCTGCGCGTCGTCCATGTTCGTCTGATCATTGATCAGGATTTCAAACTCGAAATGCCAGCCGAGTTCGAGCACATCGTCGATATGGATTCGGTGTGATTCGTAGAGGTAGAGCTCGCGATTCTTTTCTACGGTCAGCCATACGGGAAGTTCTGCCTCGCCGAAGCGTTCCAGGACTTGTTCGTGCGTAAAGAGGTGGTAGTCGGAGACTTTGGCATTGACCCGGTCCGGGCGTTCGTAGTAGATGTACTCGATGGGTTCTGGTGAGCCAACACCGCGTTCAACGGCGATGGATTCCCTTTTCTTGAGTCGGCCTCTTGTCACGCTGTAGTAGGTGTCGGTCTGCCGGATGGTGCCGATTTTGGATGCGCCGATCTTCTGACAGATCAGGCGTGCCAGATTCGGGTCTTGGAGTTCGGCTTTGAGTTCCAGATTCTTCAATCGTGATACTTCCTTACGGGTGCAATGCTTCGAGCAGCTTTGCCTCGTTCCATACTTCTACGCCGAGGGATTCCGCTTTGGCAAGCTTCGAGCCTGCCGATGCGCCTGCAATCACCAGATCGGTTCTTTTGGAGACGGATCCGGATACCTTCGCGCCCAATCCTTCAAGTTTTTCGCTTAACTCCGGGCGGGTGAAGTGCTCGAGGGTTCCGGTGAGGACGATGGTTTTCCCTGTGAATACGGACTCGGTCTGCTCACCCGCTTGTACATAGTCGTGTGATGTCAGGTCGAGGCCGAGCTCGCGGAACTGCTCGAAGGTCTCTCGCGCGGGCTCGGAGTGCAGATAGTTGTAAAAGACCTCCGCGGTATCCTCTCCCAGGCCGGTTTCGTATTCATTCTCGATTTTGTCATCGAGCGCGAAGAGCTCCTGCCGCTTCTTCCCGCTCATTCGATTGACCGCCATGGGCATGAGTTCGTGCAGCGATGCCCTGAGCAGTGCGTCATAGTCCGGGAATACTTTCGCGAGTGCCTTCGCGGTTGATGTTCCGACATGGCGGATCCCCATCGCGCCCAGCAATCTGGCAAGTCCGCGGGACTTGGATGCTTCGATACTCGAGAGCATGTTCTCGATCTTCTTCTCGCCCATGCGTTCGAGCTCGAGCAATGCGTCGCGGTGATCGTGTAGCCGATAGATGTCGGCGAAATGGTTGAGTGGGATCTCGGATGCTCGGATCTGATCGATAGTCTGCTCGCCGAGTGAGTCGATGTCCATCTGTCGACGCCCGACGAACCAGACGAGCTTCTCGCGGATCTGCGCAGGGCACTCGGGGTTGACACAGCGCCGGATTGTTTCCGTTGTTGGCTCCTCGATCGCCTGATGGGGCTCGATTTCCAGCGGGGATTCGCACTCTGGGCACACTTGCGGTGGCATGACCGCCATGGCGTTCTTCGGGCGTTTTCCTTCGACCACGCCGATGACCTGCGGGATGATCTCGCCGGCCTTCTCGACCTGCACGGTGTCTCCGATGTGCAGATCGCGTTGGCGGACCATGCCGTAGTTGTGGAGTGTGGCATGGGTGACGGTGGTCCCGGCGAGAAGTACGGGCTCGAGGGTTGCTCTTGGCGTGATTTTGCCTGTTTTACCCACCTGATGCGCGACATCGAGGAGGATCGTTGTTTTTCGCTCTGCGGGGAACTTGTAGGCGATGACCCATCGCGGCGACTTGGATGTGTTTCCAAGCGTTTCCTGCTGGGCCAGGTTGTTCACACGGATCACCACCCCGTCGGTTGCGTAATCCAGAGCATGGCGTGCTTGATCGAGCCGTTCGATCTCTTTCAGGATGGCAACTGCATCATCTGCTGTCGCCCGCTGATCCGTGGTGGGCAGGCCGAGCGCTGTGATCTGCTCGATGAAGCCCGTAAAAGTTGTCGCAAAGTTTGGGTCGCTGACTTCTCCGATGCCGTGCGCAAGGAACCCGAGGTTGCGCTCCGCTGCGACTTTGGGGTTGAGTTGCTTGATCGTTCCGGCGCAGGCGTTGCGGGGATTCATGAACGGCTCGTCGCCATTTTCTTCCCGGGTTGCATTGATCCGCTCGAACTCCGAGAGCGGGATGAATACCTCGCCTCGTATCTCAAGGACATCAGGGATTGTGATCCCCTCTTCGGGCTCAAGGGTGAGCGGGAGCGATCGGATGGTTCTGATCGCGTGTGAGACATCGTCGCCTTCGGTTCCGTCGCCTCGGGTGAGGGCCTGGACAAACAGACCGGATTCATAGCGGATGCTCAGCGCGACGCCGTCGATCTTGGGTTCGCACACAAAGAGTTCGTTTTTGTCTGAAAAGAGCGGGGAGTCAGCATCAGAGCCCATCGCTTTCTGGGTTCGTTTCACCCAATCCCGGACCTCCTGCTCGTTGTATGTGTTGTCGATAGAGAGCATGGGGATCGCGTGCTTCTTTGTTTCGAAGCCCGCGATTGGCTCGCCGCCGACTCGGACGGTGGGGGAGTTTGGGTCTGCGAGGGTTGGGTTTTCCTCCTCGAGCTGGGCCAGCTCCTTGAGGAGTGCATCGAACTCCCGATCCGACATGATGGGGTCCGCGTCTTTGTAGTACGCTCGGTTGGCCCTCGTCAGCAGGTCCCGGAGTTCGTTGATGCGTTTCTCGTCGCTCATGGTGCAATCCTAATCGAGATTGTCTCATCGGGCGCGCCTTGCGCTATCATCCATCGCATGAGCGCACAGATCATCGACGGCAAGGCACTCGCTACTCAGTTCCGTGAGCAGGTCGCCCAACGCGCTGCCATATTGCGGGGGAAGGGATTCGCCCCAAGACTCGACGCGTTGCTCGTCGAATCCGGGGATAACGGAGCCCGCGTCTACGCCCAGAATCAGGCCCGCACCTGTGATGCGATCGGGATTGATTACACGCTTCATACGCTCCCGTCCGGGTCGGGACAGAGAGAGATTGAGGCGAAGGTTCGGTCGCTCAACGATGACGAGGAAGTCCACGCGATTATGGTCCATATGCCCATGCCCGCGGATGTTGATGCGTACCACATCAAGGAACTGATTGACCCGGTGAAGGATGTCGAGGGTGTCAATCCCGCCAATATCGGGAATGTTGTGTATGGGCACTCCATGCGTGCCCCTTGCACCGCTCTGGCGACGATGCGTCTGATCGACACCGTCGTGGACGATTTGAAGGGGAAGCGATGTGTAGTCGTGGGGGCATCCGCCGTTGTAGGGCGCCCGATCGCGGTGCTGCTGATGCAGCGGGAAGCCACCGTCATCAGCTGCAATAAGTACACTGATGGGCTCAAAGAGCTCTGCCGATCCGCAGATATCCTCATCCCTGCAGCGGGAGTCCCTCATCTGATCAAAGAGGACATGGTCCGCGAAGGGGCCGTGGTTGTGGATGTCGGGGTCAATCGGATCATGGATGAAGCGGGGAACACCCGAACCGTCGGTGATGTCGATTTTGAGCCCGTTTCGCAGATTGCGGGCCATATCAGCCCTGTTCCGGGCGGCGTGGGCCCGATGACGGTCGCCGTTCTGCTGCACAATGTGATTGAAGTGGCTGAAGAACGGTACGAGAACCGGTGATGCCTTCATCCAAAGACACCCGATGGGAATATGGCGTCCTTTAGTCCGTTGACTCTCAGGAGGAAGAACCATTGAATCCACTCATGCAAACCACGAGTTACACCCTCGGATTCCTCGGCAACATCGGCTGGCCCGAGATCCTTATCGTCGGCGTCGTCATGCTGCTGCTGTTTGGACGCCGTCTCCCGGAGATGGGTCGCTCGCTTGGGCAGGGGATCGTTGAGTTCAAGAAGGGGCTCAAGGATGTGACCGACGACATCAAGAATGAGGTCGACAATGCGACTGATGACTCGAAAAAGTCTGATTCCGCACGGTTTGAGTCCTCGAAGCCCCATGAACAATCGTCCGGCTCATCACAGGGACACACGAATCCTTCAGAGATGAAGGCCCAGGTCGAGACTCCCCGGACCGACCCCTGAGTTGAATGCTCAGCCCGCATTTCTTCGTAATCTGCTCGATTCACGACAAAGAAGTGCTATGATTGACGCCCCTTTCGGCGAGGTAGCTCAGCTGGCTAGAGCGGAGGATTCATAACCCTCAGGTCGGGAGTTCGAGTCTCCCCTTCGCCATTTTGCATCTTTTTGACGAACGGCCCGATACTTTCCTATCGGGTCGCGTTTTTTTGCAACTAATTCGTCGATGCCTGTCATATTTCATGGCTCCACGCGTTGCCCTTCTAACTCGCACACTCCTGGAGGGTTCTTAGATGAACAACAAGGTCATTGCCATAACGACGATCGCGATCGGTGCTTCCGCGCTTGGAGGCGTGCTCATGCTCCGTTCAGGCGGACAAGAGCAGGAAACCACACCCGAGCTTCTGGCTTCGAATACCAACAAAGTTCAGGACTCATACTTCGAATCCCAGCTCTCGTCGGAGCGGCCGGAGCGTGGTGAGATCGACACACAAGGGCAGAGTGGGAACAACCAGCAGAATGGCAGGGGCGGCTTTGGCGCGATCCTTGACCGTGCCTCGGAGTTCGATCTCGACGGTGATGGCATCTTGTCGGAAGAAGAGCGTCGCGAGATGATGCGGACGCTCCGTGATGAGATGATGGCACAGTTTGATCTTGATGGTGATGGGCGACTCTCAAGAGAAGAGCGGAATGCCGCTCGTATGGCTCGATTCGAGAACTCTGAGCGTGGGCAGGAACTCATGCGTGAGTTTGATGCTGACGGTAACGGTGTGCTTGATGAAGAAGAGCAGGCCGCGATGGATGCATACCAGCAGGAGCAACGCGAGGAGCGCCGGGCGGAAGACCTCGCTCGTTATGATGCTGACGGCGATGGTGAGCTTTCCCGAGAAGAACGCCAAGTCCAGCGCGAGGATCAGCGGGGCAACTTCCGCAACCAGATGCAGGATGCCACCGACGAGTTCGACCGTGACGGTGACGGGGTGTTGAGTATTGAAGAATCGCAGGAAGCCTACGAGGTGATCCAGCAGCGTCGCGAGATTGATCAGTTCATATCCCAGTATGACTCGGATGGGAACGGATCGATGGGTACTGCGGATTATTCGGCATTCCTCTCTGCGTACGAGCAGGGGAGCAGCCACGCTGATGTGAATCGCGACGGAGTCGTGAACTCACAAGATCTTACCGCGTATACAGATATGGTGACCCGATCACGCAACCGTCCATAAGACCCAGACGGTTTTACTCGGGAACTGACCACGACTCAGGCACCTCGGCGAACACCGGGGTGCCTCTTTCATGTCCCCAATCCCAATACCCGCCAGAGATGGCGCATTCCATGGCCAACCAGTCGCCTGCGATGAGTTGAGGCAGGGCGTTGGAACCCGTGGTGGACTCACGCTGTTTGGGCTGATCGAACTGCAGATCCAACTCGGCGAGTACGGCTTGCCACATCGAGGATTCTGCCTCGGGCGCTGGTTTGGTCGGTGACGCGGATTGGACTTCAATCACCCCGCCAGTGTCGAGCGTGACCTGCTCAAGCTGATGGCTCGTGCAGCCACCCAGGGCGCCGAGGCCGAAACCGATTGCTGAAACGCAGACCGAGGAGATGATCGTGTTCATGGGTCTCAAATCGAGCGGATTGATGATCAAGTTTGCCCATATAGGAGCGATCGCGCAAGATGCGATGGGTACTTGCCTTGCAAATCCGAAACCCGTCATGGATATCGGACCTTGGGCTGGTGAAAGCGGAATCTTGTGATAAACTTCGTACGGGGCCGAATAACCAAAGATGGGAAGTTCACTCTTGCGTTCTCGACTCACATCTGTTTGCATTCTCCTCGCGTGCGCCGTGGCGCCGGGCCTCGCTCAGGACATCCCCGCGGCTCAGGTTGATGGGGCATCTCAGAGTGCTGCACCTGTGCCATCCGACGGCGTTGCGTATCCGGTTTCTGAGATACGGTTTGCGTATCCGCTCTCGCACGAGGACCTCCCAGAACTTGAAGAACTGGGTTCAATTTCGGTCCTTCTTGGGCAACTGGCAGAGGGCTATGTCGCTCCTCGGGAGGGTGTCCCCTTGGTCGTGGTCGATATCAGGAACATCGCGGGGGAAGATCCCGTGGTTGTGTATGGTTCTGCGCTCGCATCGATTAATAACGCCGTGCGTGATGCGCTCGAATCTCGATACGGGATGATCGGGCACCTCGTCACGCCAGACGCGCGTGAGATCGCGTATCGGACGACTCAGGAAGACCTCCGTGATGACGGGGAGAACGAGCTCACGATTTTCATCTGGCGGGCGGCGGTCGGGGATGTCCGCACTGTTGCACGGGGTGATCGGCTCGTCCCGGATGTCGAGGATCTTGAGACGGCGCCGGAGGAATCGAATGTAAACCGTCCAGAGCATCAGCGCCTCCGCGATCGGATATCGCTGAAACCGGGCGATCTGCTCACACGCGAACGCGTGGATGAAACGGTCTACCAGCTCAACCGTCACCCTGGGCGGAAAGCTGATGTCGCGATTGCACCTTCTGATGTGCCGGGCGATGTTGTCGTGGATTATGTCATCACCGAACCCAAGCCCTGGACCGCGTATGTCGCGGTGAGCAATACGGGCACCGAGAGCACTGATGAGTGGCGTGAACGGTTTGGGTTCATGCACCGGCAACTGACCGGTCGCGATGATGTGCTGCGTCTGGACTACATCACATCCTGGTTCGATGAAACCAACGCCTTTCTCGCGTCCTATGAGTTTGATGCCGGTTACAACAACCGTCTCAAGCTTTTCGGCAACTGGAGTGAGTATACCGCACGCGATGTCGGGCTCGGATTCGAGAACTTCAAGGGCGAGTCCTACGCCCTTGGTGCGGAGTTCAGACGCAATGTCTGGCAGGACGGCCCGAAGTTCATCGATCTCATCGCGGGTGTGCGCTATGAGCACATCAATGTCGAGAATCAGATCCTTCTGCTCGAGGGAACAGAGGAGTTTCTCCTTCCGACCATCGGCGTTCGATACCAGAAGAATACACCGCTCCATAATGCGTACGCCGACCTGATGCTTGAGGTGAACTGGGGTTCGGTCGTTGGCACGGATGAGCTCGATGTTGCCCGACTGGGGCGATTCGGAGCGGATGAGAACTTCACGATCCTCAAGGGGCAGCTCAACCACTCCTTCTATCTTGATCCGTACTTTGATCCTGAGGGATTCCGGGGAGAGAAGGGGCGTGATGAGATGCAGCTCGCGCATGAGCTCGCTCTGAGTCTGCGTGGGCAATGGACATTCAACTCTCGATTGGCCCCCAACTTCGAATCCGTCGCGGGTGGTGCGTACTCGGTGCGCGGTTACCCGGAGTCATCGGCTGTCGGTGACGACGCGATCATTGGCACTCTTGAGTACCGATATCACCTCGGACGCTCGACGCCGATCAGCACTGAAACGACCACCCTGTTTGGTCAGGGGTTTCGTTCATCACGCACCCAGCCCTTCGGCAGTGCTGACTGGGACCTGATTCTCAAGGGCTTCCTGGATGTTGCCCGTGTGAGTCCGAACGATGCGCCGTTCTTTGAGCGTGCCGAGACGCTCGTGGGTGCCGGGGTTGGTGTTGAGGCACAGATCCGATCAAACCTCACGCTCCGTCTGGATTATGGCATGGCCTTTACGCCCTTGGGCGTTGGCACTTCACGGACCGTGGATGTTGGGGATTCCCGTCTTCATTTCCTGGCACAGTTCGCCTTCTGAATCGCAAGGACTGCATTATGAATACCAGAGATACGAACTTCCTCGCGCCGCTTGTCTGCGTTGCCATGTTGGGCTCATCGATCGCTTTGGCGTCTCCTGATGGCGGAGAAGTCGTGGAGGGCGAGGCAACAATCGAGTATGACGGTGATTGGACCCGGGTGCTCACGGGTGAGATTACCATCATCGATTGGCTCAACTTCAACATCGCCCAGGGTGAAACCGTCGAGTTCATCATGCCCTCCGAGGCCTCCCGGGTCCTGAACCGGATTACTTCTGGCGTTCCTACTGAGATTATGGGGAACCTCATCGGCAACGGGCAGGTTTTCATCGTTAATCCGTCCGGTGTCATCTTTGGACAGAACGCGGTGGTCAATGTCGGGGCGTTGTACGCGGCGGCTGGGAATATCTCGAACGCGGATTTCATGGCCGGCACCTACCGATTCACCGACGCGCGCGGGATTGTTGAGAACCGCGGGCACCTCCAGGGCGATCTGATTGCGCTCGTTGGCGGGCGAGTCGCGAACCACGGCACCATTTCGGCTTCGAACGGTACTGTTGTGCTCGCGGCCGGTGAGCAGGTTCTGATTGGTGAGTTGCTCGGGCACACATTTGTTCGTCTTGAGCGCCCGACCGATCTTGAGAACACCCCGACGCTTGACACGAATGGCTCCCCCTCGCTGGCTTCGGGGGATGTCTACTCACTGGCCGCGTGGAATACCGGCACGATCGACGGCAAGAACACCACCGTTGCAGTTTCTGCGGGTCATATGGCGATTGATTCGGATATCACTGCGGGTGAGCTTTCGCTCCTGGCGCAGGGGGATTCGCACATCGAGCTCGGTGCAGACCTGCACGCGTATGGTCCGGGGATTGTCATCACCGGCGATCTCGTTCTTACCGATGATGTTGCTGTCACAACCGATGGTTCGGTCATTGCGTTCAAGGGGCTGGTTGATTCTGAAGATGGGGCGGAACACGACCTGTATGTCGATTCGAATGGCGGCTTTGTCCGTTTTACGGATCATGTGGGATCTGTCTCCCGGCTTGGTTCACTCGAAGTGCACGCGTCAACCACACGATTCTTTGGCGATGTGTCCATCAACGATCAACTCAATCTCTTTACCCCCGTGTCGATCTCGGGCACATCGACCACTTTCGATGTTGGCATGGGGTCGGCCCTCTTTGCGGATGTCGTTTATTCATCGATCCATGGGCGATCTGATGTGTCGTTTATTTACGATGGGCAGGCGTGGGTGGGACAGGGCGAAGCTCGTGCTCCCTACCAGTTCCGTGCGGGGATTGGCACGAACGGGTCATCCACCCGTGCCTTCAGAAATATCGCCTTCGGCGGCGACCTGACAGATCCATCCCGCTCCAGTGCCTTTGTCTTTGCAACCGGTGCCAATGCGGGGCTTGACCTGATCGACCCATCCACTGATCTCGGGTATCTGTTCGAGATCCTTGCAACTGAATCGATCACGATGGGGCAGGGGCAGAAGATGACTTCACTCGGATCGTTGAGTCTCCATGCGGAGGGCGACGGGTTCACATCCATCGGGGTGGGGGATCTGAATGTTCTCGGTGATCTTCGCATTGCTTCACTCGGGCGATCAGGCGGCGAGGTTGTGTTTCATGCCCGCGCACCCGGAGAAGTTGACTGGTTCGGCAATGAAGACGATCGAGAAACCAACGCGCTCATCGACGAGGGGCTCGAAATCATTGCCTCGGGCGATATCACAATCATCGGTGCTCTGGGCGGCGAGGGGCCTGCACGCATCGGTTCGGGCGGGTCCATTACTTTGCTCAATAACTCGGGGACCGGCGACGCGCCCGGGCTTGATATTGAAGTCTTTGAGGGTGGGGTATCCCTCGACCTCTTCGCATCGATGATCCCTGCCTCCTCAGGATTCCTCTATCCGTACGATCTGACGATCATCCCTCAGAATACGGGTCCAGACACCCGAGCGAATCTCGCGGAGGCGTTCGACGAGGACCCCGCCGTGAATCTCCGTACGGATGACCCGCTCAATGCCGGGAGGCAGATCCTATCAGAGCTCGGATTCACGCCGGCTGATCAACAGCTTGAATCGATCCGTGAGAGCCATACCACGGGCGTCGAGCGTCTCGTGGATGCGACCGCACGCGAAGCGGGCTCGGCTGCAGACTTTGGGCTCACTCTTGATCGTCTGACCCGCTTCAGTGTTGAACGATTGACGCGGGCATATGTCACGGCATTGGGTATTGACGCGGATAATGACGGTACGCGTGACAACACCCAAGCGATTGGGCAATCCCTTGTATTCATGGACATGCATGACAAGTATGAGCAGTTCGAGAGCGTTTCAGATCTCCTGGCCACCATTGAGGAACAGAATCTCGGAGTGGTTGTCAGTCTCCGGAGACTGCAGTCCGTCATGGACGCGATTGATCTGCTCGAGCTTACTCCGCATGAGATTGAGCATGCGAAGCGGTCTCTCATCAATCGGATAAGCCCCTCTGCAGTCGATCCTGAGCATATCTACATGCGGTGGTTTGCCCCAAGTCACCACAGGCTCGCCATACGCGTGGACTGATCGGCTACACTGCGATCATGCCCACCATCAGTGCTGTTTCGCTTCCCGACCATCTCGACACTGCCCTTCTCAGTGACCGCATCGCTGTCGTGATTGATGTTCTGCGGGCGACGACGACCATCGCCCACGCACTGGACCAGGGGGCATCATGTGTTGTGCCTGTTGCGTCGGTCGATGCTGCCCGCATCGTCGCCCATAATCGACCGAATACATTGCTTTGTGGTGAACGGTCGGGGGTCAAGCCCGATGGGTTTCACCTGGGCAACTCCCCGTCAGAATACGCCCAGAGCACGATCCGGGGTATGGATCTGGTCCTGACGACGACCAATGGCACCCGTGCGCTTCAGATGTGTGCCGACGCATACACGGTCTACACCGGATCGCTCACCAATCTTGAAGCCCTATGCGATGAAGTGAGGTTTCAGGACCGTGATATCGTACTCGTTTGCTCTGGGACTGACCGACGCGTGTCGCTTGAAGATTGCATCTGCGCTGGTCTTCTTGCAGAGGATCTGCAGACTTCACATCATCTTGATGATAGTGCTCGGCTCCTGCTCCATGCCGCGCGTGGAGCAATCGATGACCGCGGAGGACTTTCTGATGCGATCGCATCGAGTTTTCATGCGAAGCGCCTGATCGATATGGGTTTCGGAGATGATGTTCGTGACGCCGCAGAACTGGGTGCTTCGTTGTGCGTCCCGTGTTTCGACGCAGCGACGGGTGAAATCCGTCCTGTATCACAACTCAACCGATCTCACGGGTAGAATCTCGCTCACGAAAACCAGTTTCGTAACCCATAGGGAGCCACAAGTGTACACACTCGTCCTCATCCGCCACGGCGAAAGCACCTGGAACAAAGAGAACCGTTTTACAGGTTGGAAAGATGTTCCTCTCTCCGAGAAGGGGCATGAAGAGGCGGCAGCGGCAGGCCGCTTACTCCTCAAAGAGGGGTTCGAGTTCGATGTCGCGTATACATCCGTGCTGAAACGGGCGATTCGAACGCTCTGGTATGTCATGGAGGAAATGGATCTGATGTGGATCCCCGTGACTCGTGCCTGGAAACTCAATGAGCGCCACTATGGCGCACTGCAGGGTCTCAATAAGGCGGAGACCGCGGCGGAACATGGAGAGGAGCAGGTACTCATCTGGCGTCGTTCCTACGACACTCCTCCGCCTGCATTGGAAGAAGCCGACGAGCGCTGGCCCGGGCACGACCGTCGCTACGCGGGCCTTGATCCGAGCGATGTGCCCACGACTGAGTGCCTCAAAGACACGGTTGAGCGCGTCGTTCCGTACTTTGAAGAGGAGATCGCCCCTCAAGTTAAAGCTGGGAAGCGCATCCTCATCGCCGCTCACGGCAACTCGCTGCGAGCACTCGTCAAGCACCTCGATGACATCTCTGACGACGACATTGTGGGTTTGAATATCCCGACGGGGATGCCCCTTGTCTACACACTCGACGAGCATCTCAAGCCCATCTCGAAGCAGTATCTGGGAGACCCGGAAGCCGTCGAAAAAGCGATGGCCGCGGTTGCCAATCAGGGTAAAGCCAAGTAACCAACAGGTATTCAGGTTTTGAACGATCGCCGCGAACCATCGCGGCGATTTTTTAGTTCCACTGCAAATCCATTGGGAGTGTGTTGAAGTTCTCGCACCCGTCATCGGTCACCGCAACCATGTCTTCGATACGAAGACCTCCGATTGCCTTGCAGTACAATCCGGGTTCGATTGTCAGGACATCTCCAACAACCAGCTCCGGGCCCTTCATATCGAGCAGTGGGGGTTCATGGACTTCCAGACCGATTCCGTGTCCTGTGCCGTGCACCATCGAGCAGAACGAGTCCGGTGCATCGTCCGTGGGTAATCCCGCGCCGTACCCGTGCTCCTGAATTACCTTGATCGCTGCGAGGTGGACATCCTCGCCCGTTGCTCCCGCTTTGCACACCTGTTCCGCGGCTTGCTTCGCTTCAAGCACCGCCGCGTGCATTTTCATCACCGCCTCGGGGATGTCGCCGTGGACGATTGTGCGTGTGCAGTCACCGTTATAGCCCGTCACGCGGATGTGCGGGAACATATCCAGAATAATCGGCTGCCCTGTCTTGAGCTCCCCCGTGCCGCGATGATGGCAATCGGCACCGATCGGGCCGCACGCAACAATCGATCCATGCGGCGTGGTCGCGCCGCGCTTGAGAAACGCGACATCGATCATGGAGATGACCCGCTCGCTCGTCAGCGCTTCGCCATCGTGGATCAGTGTCCCTGACGAATCTGCTTCGGATGCAAAGATCATCTCGCAGATCTCCCGCATCACTTCTTCTGTGGTCGCCTGTGCGGCACGGAGATGGGACAGTTCCTGATCATCTTTGCTGCGTCGTTCCGCCACTCCGAGATCGATATCGCACTCGAGCTCAATTCCGTAGCTCTGGATCATGTACGCATAGATCAGCGGAAGCGATCGATCCGCGGTCACGCTGGCGATTTCGCCGCGTGCGAGGCATTCTGCGAGGGCCTGCGCAGTGGCTGTTTCCCGGTCTCCATCGAGCCCCTCTTCTGGTTCGAAGTCTGCCGGGCAGAACACCTTATCGGCACGGGCGTGCTTGTTCGCTCGTTCCATCTCGATGTCGCGGATGATCAGCACCCGCATCCCGTCGTCGGTTTCGATGTAGGCGCACGGATCGCCGACATTGAAGCGGATTTTGTGGAACAGTGCGAGGTTCGTCTGGGGGATCCCCGCCATCACGGTTGCGTGTGCATTGCTCATGGAGGACGATAGGGGATCCGCCGCTACCATTCCCGATGCGAATCGCAACATGGAATGTCAACGGGATCCGCGCCGCCCTCCGCAAGGGGTTCGAGGATCATGTCAAACGCATCAACCCCGATGTGCTCCTCCTCCAGGAAGTCCGCGCCCTCCCCGAGCAGATCCCCGAAAACATGCGATGCCCCGAGGGCTGGTCCACGATCTGGCATCCAGCGGAGAAAAAGGGGTACTCCGGCACCGCTGTCTGGGCATGCGGTGACAATCTCAAGGAAGAATCGCGAGGCATCGATGACAACGACCACGAGGGACGCGTCGTCGTCGCCCGAGCCGGAAAACTCCGCGTCGTCTCCGTCTACCTCCCCTCCGGATCATCGAGCGAAGAACGCCAAGCCATCAAAGACCAATGGCTCCCCGCCTTCAGAGACTGGGCTAACCCCCTCCTCAAGTCCCGCATCCCGACAATCCTCGGCGGCGACTTCAACATCGCCCACACCGAGCGCGACATCTTCTACGCCAAGTCCAACATGAACACCTCCGGGTTCCTCCCGCACGAGCGTGAGTGGATGGGAAACATGATCGACATGGGCTGGCGCGATATTGTCCGCGATAAGTATGGCGACATTGATGGGCCGTATTCGTGGTGGTCGAATCGTGGGCAGGCGCGTGCCAAGGATCGCGGGTGGCGTATCGATTACCTGCTCCTAAACAAAGCCGCTCACAAGGCACTCCGGGACTGTCATATTGACCGGCAAAGCGGGCTGGAGGTTTCCGACCATGCGATGGTTGTTGCGGATCTCGATCTGTGATGGGGCTTTGTGGATGCCTAGAATAGAAGTTAACCCTACGCGATTTGCGACGAGGTAACTTTATGAGTGATTACAGCACTGAATCCGTTGATTTGCACCGCACAAACAAGGGCAAGGTGTCCATTGAGTGCAAGGTGCCGCTGCTCACTCGGGACGATCTCTCCCGGGCGTATACGCCCGGCGTGGCCCGCCCGTGCGAGATGATCCGTGACAACCCCGCAGAGAGTTACAACCTCACCATGCGGGGCAACAGCGTCTGTGTGCTGACCGACGGCACTGCTGTGCTCGGGCTGGGCAATATTGGGCCAGCCGCCGCCATGCCCGTGATGGAGGGCAAGGCCTGTCTTTTCAAATCCTTTGCGAACATCGACGCGGTTCCTCTGTGTGTCGATGTCCCGGAGGGTGAAGAGGGGACTCGGCAACTCATTCAAATTGCCAAAGCGATCGCGCCTTCGTATGCCGGCATCAACCTTGAGGACATTGCCGCGCCGAGGTGCTTTGCGGTTGAGGATGCGCTGCAGGATATTGGGATTCCCGTGATGCATGACGATCAGCACGGCACCGCGATCGTGCTCCTTGCGGCGATGATCAACGCGATGAAGGTTGTTGGCAAATCATTCGCTGATGCACGCGTGGTGATTAATGGGGCCGGAGCTGCGGGAACGGCAATCGCGGAGCTCTTGCGATGCGTCGATCATGAGGCGGATGTGTGTGTGAGTGTCAAGGAGGTCATCATGTGCGACTCCAAGGGCATCATCTCTCCCGACCGCACGGACCTGAACGACGAGAAGAAGCAGCTATTGAAGTTTACGAACCGTCCGGGGATCTCGGGTTCGGTGAAGGACGCGATCAGGGGTGCTGATGTCTTTGTGGGTGTGAGCGTTGGCAATCTGCTGAATGCGGACGATATACGCACGATGAACGACGACGCGATTATCTTCGCGATGTCCAACCCAACGCCCGAGATCACTCCGGACGAGGCGAGCAAGGGGGGCGCGAAGGTCATCGGTACTGGGCGTTCGGACTTCCCCAACCAGGTGAATAATGTGCTCGCGTTCCCGGGGATCTTCCGGGGTGCGATCGATGCCCGTGCGATGCGGATCAGCTCGCGGATGAAGCTCGCCGCGGCCCACGCCCTCGCGGACGCGGTGGGGGACCCAACCCCCGAGCGAGTCATCCCGGACCCGCTGGACAAGTCGATCGCGGACAAGGTCGCGAAGGCTGTGAGACACGCAGCCAACGAACACCATCCGGTAGGCGCGTAAAAACGACCCTACCCAGATTCGAGCCACAGACCTAGTTGATCGGCGGAGCCGGCTCCTCCGGCTGGACGGGCTGTTTTGCTTCGATCAAATCCTCGATCACCGGGGCAGAGGTTGGGAAGCGGGCGAGTTTCATGATGAACGCCAACACAACGAAGACGCCGCCCACGACAAAGTACATGACCTGAGGACTCCCCGCTCCATCCGCAGCCGCCGCGACCGAGTTGCCCATCGGACGCCCAACATTCGAGGCCGCCATGTACAGCGTGAACTGCGTGGCGGCGACGCGCGGATCGCACAGCCGCATCGCGATAGGTATGAACGCCACAGAAATCATCGTGGCGAAAAACTCCAACTGCCAGAAGTAGCCCGTTAACAGCGCTGCGTTACTCCAGAACGGGCGAGCGAGCCCGAACCCGATCGCGAAAAGACTGATCAGGATACACATACTCAGCGCGGATCTTTGGGTACCGATTTTCGCCACCAACCACCCGCCAACCGTCAGCGCAAAGAGGCCCACAGCGAACTGTGCCTTCGACATCATGTCGGTGTATTCCGTCTGCGACCATCCCCCGATGCTCGTGGCAAGACCCGGGTGATAGGCCTCAGCAACGCCAGACGGCATGGACCTCACGAGGAACACGATGAGCGCCAACAGACTGAGCGGGGCGATCATGGCCTTTGCGCTGTTAACTAAGAGCGGCTTCCATGCTTCGACTTGCAGCGCGACATTGCGTGGATGCGCCTCGCCCTTGCCCCACGGTACGCGCCGTTCACCTTCTCTCTCGCGGATGAAGATCAAGTACAAGAGGGCACTGCCAACCACCGCGGCTGCACCGAGGTACCCTGCCTCCGTGCCAAACCGCTCGATGAGCCGACCAGCGACAAATGTCGTCGACGAGATCCCCAGCACCTGCCCGCCGAACATGACTCCCGTTGCCCTCGCACGCTCGTCCTCTGGCATGATGTCAACCGCGAGGCTATCAATCGAAACATCCTGAAACGCCGTGCCCGAGTTGACAATGAACCCGAGCATGGACAGCATCCAGATGTCCTCAGATCCTGGCGAAAGCACCGCCGCGAGCACGAGGAACAATACAATCGTGGACTGCGCACCGATGATCCAAATCCTTCTCCGCCCCATCGGCAGATAGGTATAACGATCCATGACGAAGCCAAGGAAGAACTTCATCGTCCAAGGCAGGATCGACGCGCTGACGACGGCAGCGCGATCAGCCGTCGTGGCCCCGTTGGACGCGAGCCAAGCGGGGATCGCGATAAAGAACAGCCCGATCGGGACGCCCTGCGTGAAGTAGAACAAGAACACGGTGAAGAGCCGCAGCTTGGTGCTTCGTTCGAGGATCATGATCGCCTATCTCTACGGGGCACCAAGGGCGAGAGCAACAAAACTAAAAATAGCCCCGCCCGGATTCGAACCGGGGACCAAGCGATTATGAGTCGCGCGCTCTAACCGCTGAGCTACGGGGCCGATGCTTGGATTGTATGCGATCGCGTGTCAAATGTGGTCCATCGAGATCAGGCCCATCGCCAGTTCGTGGACAAAGTGCTCGGCTTCGACCGCATAGTCCTTCCCAGAACTCTGTGCCTCGATGATGGCCTTGACGAGGGCGCTGCCCACGATTGCGCCGTCCGCGTGCTTGATGACCGCGGCGACTTGATCGGCATTGGAGATCCCAAACCCGCACGCGATCGGCGTCTTGGACTTTTCGCGGATCGAACGCACACGCTCCGAGATGTCGGGGAGATCATCGCGTGCCCCCGTAACACCCGATCGTGCAAGCAGGTACGCGAAACCCGTCGACGCGTTAGCGATTTCGATCGCCCGCTCTGTGGGCGAAGTGGGGGATATGAGCATGATCATCGAAGCGCCGTGCGCCTTGCACGCTTCGCGGTAGGGTTCGGATTCCTCGAACGCGAGATCCGGGAAGATAAACCCGTCGAAGCCTGCCTCGACTGCGTGTTTTACGAATGATTCCGGGCCGCCCATCGCGACCACGATCGACACGCTGACCATCGCGACGAGTCCCATCGAGACCTGATCGCGGACCTTGCGGACCTGATCGAAGATCATTGCGGGGGTGATCCCCTGCTCGAGTGCGACATGCATCGCCGCCGCGATTGTTGGTCCGTCCGCGATGGGATCGCTGTAGGGGAACCCGATCTCAACAACGCTTGCACCCGCGTTTTCCATTGCTGGGAGCAGCTTTTCCAACGCGTCCGGCTCCGGCGAGCCCGCGCACACAAACGGAAGCAGAGCCCCCTGCCCTGTTTCCTTCGCTTTCGCAAATGCTTCGTTGATCCGATTCATGATCATCCACTCGGTAGGGGGTTATCGCGTGATCACATCCTGCACATCCTGCAGCCCATCCGTCAGAATCCTCGGCCCGTCTGAGGTCACGAGCACATCATGCTCGTAATGAACCGAGTTTGTGCCGTCCGCGGTGAAGATGGGCCATTGTCGCTGACCCTGTGTAATCTCGCCGGTTCCGATACCGATCATGGGCTCAACCGCGACCAGTGCGCCCGGTTCGATCGGTTTGTTCGCGTCCGGCCATTCGTTTGGATGACTCGGAACGACATTTGAGATCCAGGGCGATGTGTGCAACTTCTTGCCGTACCCGTGACCGCCAAGACCACGGATCAGGTGGAACCCATACTCGTCTTCGACAACGCGCTGGACGGTCTTTGCCCACTCGAGCCAGGTATTGCCGGGGCGTAGCTCCTCGATACCTTTGGCTAAGGACTCCTTGCCCGAGTCCGTCAGCTTCTTGATTTCCGGCGACATCTCACCGAACACATAGGTCCACGCCGCGTCGCCCATCCAGCCTCGATACCGGACCCCGATATCGATCTTGAGCACATCGCCGGCCTTGAGCGGCTCGAGGCGGTATGCCGCCGTCCCATGAACGACGCAGTCGTTCACGCTCAGGCACGCCTGGGAAGGAAAGGGGGGGAGTCCGCCTGCGCGATACTTGAAGAAACACGACTTGCAGCCGAGTTCCTCGAGTGTCTGAAACACGAACCGGTCGATCTGCGCGAGTGTCAACCCTTCGTGAAGAAACGCGGCGATCCGGTGATGTGTCTCCACCACCTTCTGGGCAGCGGTATACGCTGCATCGACATCGGCATGTGATCGTACTGCAGTAGCCATAAGATACGATCATAGCACGACAATACGCCCTGTTTTGACCGTATCCGCTACGCTCAACCGATGTACTTCACGAATCATGCGTGTCTCCATTGTCTACAACCCCAGATCAGGCCGCGGTAAAGCCCAGCGCCTTGCCGATGCGATTCATGAACTCGCATCGAGTCGTGGCCATGCAATCACCATGTACGACATCAGCAGGGGGGGAATCCCGGTTACGGAGGACCTTAGCGATACCGATCGCCTCGTCATCGTTGGGGGCGATGGCACCGTGCACCACCTGCTCCCCCTGCTCACGCAAACCAAGGTCCCCTTCCAGCACTGCGGCACTGGGACCGCCAACCTCATCTGCCACGCCCTCAAGATGTCCCGCAAACCAGCGGGGGTCCTGGAGCAGCTCGAGATCGATTCTGAGCCCAGGCGGATCGATGTCCCGCTCTGCAACGACCACCCGTTCCTGATCATGACCTCGCTGGGCATGGACGCATCCGTCATCCACCGGCTTGAGGAATCCCGCAAACTTGGTGGCTACCGGGCGTACATCAAGCCCGTCATCAAAGAGATCCTTACCCCTCGATTCGCACACGCTGAGGTCATGATCGACGGCCAGCCCCAGCCGCAGCTCTCCAAGCCAGGCATACTTGTCATCGCCAACATGCCGAACTACGGCGGTCACTTCAACCCTTGCCGCGACGCGTGCTGGGACGACAGCACCCTCGATATCGCCCACATCGCTGGGCGAACCTCAATCACCTCCGGTCTCCGTTTCCTCGCCCTCTTGGCCAAGCTCAGGGCGTCCCGCTGCGCCGTTGGCAAATCAATCACACTGCAAGCGACCCAAAGCTCCTGTGTCCAGATTGATGGTGAGAAACCGAACACCGTCCCCTCGGTTCTCAATCCGGGACACACCCTCAGATTCACCCTGAGCGATCAATCTGTCTTCGCCCACGCACCCCGCCTGCTTCGATCCTCGTAAAGCCGAAATAGAGGCACAAGGTCCTATAATGTATCTTCTGTTAAATTGCCCCTTGCCGTGAAATGGGGTCGCGTCAAATCAGTACCCGTGTCTCATGCATACACTACCCGCTTGTGCAGGAAGCGGCAGCCGGAGTAAGTGTTCAATGAGTGAGCATCGAGACGAACACGAACCGAGTTGTATCGAATCCCACGACGATGTCGCTCGTCAATACCACGAGGATGACCTCGAGGAGCTTGTCGGTCAGCCGATGACGGTGACCACGACGGGCGGGCTGACCGAGACGGGGCCCAAGCCCGTTTGTGCGGATGATGGGCGGTTCAAGTCCGGGCGGCTCAAGGGGTTGACGATGTGGTCGGCGATCTTTGTGCTCGCCTGGCCCGTGGTGCTCGAGTCGTTTCTGAACTCTCTGGTTGGGTTGGTGGATACCAAGCTGAGTGCCTCGCTTGATGATGGGGTGGCCGCTACCGATGCGATCGGGGGGGCGAGCTACATCATGTGGTTCATCGGACTCGTGATCATGGCGATCGGCGTGGGTGCGACGGCGTTGATCTCGAGATCCGTTGGCAAGGGGCGCATGGGCGTTGCCAATGTGATGCTCGGGCAGGCGACGACGCTGTCACTCCTCTGCGGCTCGGGTATCGGTGCGATCGTCTGGTTTGCGTGCCCGGGGATCGTTGCACTCCTCAATATGTCGGATTCGGCAGGGGGGTACTTCATCCAGTACATGCGCATTATCGCGCTCGGAACCCCCTTCGCCTCGCTGCTCTTTGGGCTCATCGCATGCTCACGCGGCGCGGGCGATTCCATCTCCCCACTCGTCGCGATGATCGTTCGCAACATTATCAATATCGTCGTCAGTTGGGGCGTCTCCGGCGTCACTGTGTTTGGGCTTACAAGCCCACTCGGGCTGGACTGGGGTGTTACGGGGATCGCACTGGGAACCGTAGTCGGTGATATCTTTGGTGCGGCCCTCATCCTTTCGCTTGCGATCTCGGGCAAATGGTCCATCCGTCTCAAGCGTCGTAATCTCAAGCCGCACCTCATCACCATCTACCGGTTCGTCCGCCTCGCCGTACCCAACTTCCTTGAGACCTTCGGGATGTGGCTGGGCAACTTCTTTATCATCTCGTTTGTCGGATTGCTCGCGCGCCAAATGGCTTCCGACGGGCTCCTCGGCGCCCACATCATCGGTATCCGCATCGAAGCATTCAGTTTCATGCCCGGGTTCGGCATGGGGGTCGCCGCCGCCACACTCGCCGGGCAGTACCTGGGCATGAACCGCCCAGATCTGGCGAAAAAAGCCGTGTTCCGATGCACGGTAATCGCCTCGGTTATCATGGGGGGGCTGGGCGTTGTGTTCATCGTCTTTGCCCGCGAGATCACCGATGCCATGTCAGAGCAAGCGGCTCACATGGAACTCGTTCCCCCCCTGCTCATCACATGCGGCATTGTGCAGATCCCGTTCGCTATTGGCATCGTCTTCCGATCCGCCATGCGAGGTGCGGGCGATGTCAAATGGGTGATGGGCATGACATGGTTCGCGACCTACGGCATGCGTCTCCCGCTTGCCTACCTTGTGTCTGGCGTCGATATCCCGATCCCCGAGGTTTTCGGCGGTGGCATCATCGTCAATCCCAAACTGTTCGAGCAATGGTTCGGCATCGAACCCGGACTCCCGGCGTTGTGGATCGCTCTCTGCTCAGAGATGTTCCTTCGCGGCGTCCTCTTTTCCATCCGCTTCTTCCAAGGCGGATGGCTCAAAGCAAAGGTCTAACCCCCCTGCTGCTTGCCTAAATAAAAACGCACGCCCAACAAGGGCGTGCGCGGTGGGTCAGGTATCAGCTTGTATCACGAGCAATGCCCGTGCGTTCGATCATGCACGACGACGACGCGTGCCAACGAGACCACCCATCGCGAGCAGCGCAACGCTGCCGGGTGTTGGGATGGTACCATTGAAAACGATGTTGTCGAGGTAGATCGACTCGCTGCCGGAGTTGGACTCGAGCTCAACAACGAGGGTTGCCTCGTTGTACGCGCTCAGGTCGAGCGTGAGGTTGAGCCAGCTGCCTTCGATCGCGAGATCGTCAATATCCGAACCGATGGTGTTGAGGATGTCAAGTTCAACACCGCCGTCAACGATTGCGAAGACGCGGATCGAGTCGTCGGATTCCCAACCGGTTTCCTGCACGAACAGGTCGAGGGTCAGGTCGGTGAAGCTGACGGGGGTGACGGTGTCGAACTGAACGCCCATCAGGCCGTCCGCGTCCTGGAGTTCGTAGCCCTGCGAGCCGTCGGTGAAGCTGCCGACGGTGCCGGCGAAGTTGGTTGCGCCAACGAAATCACCATCGGTGAGCCCGACATCATTGCGGGTGTTGCGGTAGTAGGCGTCGAAACCCATTTCCGTGCCATCGGCGGTGAAATCGACGACCGACTGGCCGGCGTTGTTGACGAGATCATGGTCCATCGACGCATCACCTGTGTCGACATACTGATCGCCAACAAAGGCGTTCTCGAAGCTGGTGGATGCGACCACATCCGCGTGTGCCGCACCTGCGAGTGCTGCAACGATGCTCATCGAAACGATGTTCTTCATCTCTATTCTCCTTCTCTCGGGTTCTCTCTTGTGTGTCTCTCTCACCTCCCTGCTCAGCTGGGAGGGGACTCGCGATCCATTGCGAGCGTCAAAAACATAGCGCCAGATCCGGATAAATCAGCAAACACTCCGTGTGATTTCCGTGAAGAACAGGGCGAAATCGGAGAATCCACATGGAAATTCCCTCCTGGCTGACTCAACGAAATCACCCCCTTTGTGCTATCCTCATGCAGGAATCTGGATTCTGCCCTCAAAGGGCTGTTTTTATCACCGCCAAGGAGGGTGGTCTGCATGGCCAAAGCCAAGTCTTCACGATCGCGTGCCAACGCCGAAACCATGGCCGCGAAGCAACGCGATATCTCCGTTTCCGAGTTCTTTGCCAAAAACCGACACTTGCTCGGCTTTGACAACCCGCGCAAGGCCCTTCTGACCACTGTCAAGGAAGCCGTTGACAACGCTCTCGACGCATGCGAAGAGGCCGGCATTCTCCCCGATATTGAAGTCAGAATCGAAGAAATCACCCCCCCGCCGTCCGTTGCCAAGCCCGGACGCTACAAAGTGACGATCACCGACAACGGGCCTGGGATCGTCCGCAAGCAGGTCGAGAACATCTTCGGGAGACTGCTCTACGGGTCCAAGTTCCACCGGCTTAAAATGTCACGCGGGCAGCAGGGCATCGGTATCTCCGCTGCTGGCATGTACGGGTTGATGACCACCGGCAAGCCCATGGTCATCACGACCCGACCCAACAAGAACAAGCCAGCCCATCACCTCGAGCTGGCCATGGATACCTCCAAGAACAAGCCGGAGGTCACCATCGATATTGAGACCGACGACTTCCCCGAGGGGACTGGCACGCGTGTCGCCATCGAGATGGAGGCCAAGTTCTTCCGCGGCAAGGGCTCCGTCGAGACCTATCTCGAACAGACGGCGATCTCCAACCCCCACTGCTCCATCACCTTCATCCCGCCGGACAAGGCAAACGAGAATCCAGACCTCGCCGAATCCGACCCCGAAGTCAAAGCAGACGACCAGGGTGTCGTTCGTACTCAGGAGTTCTCCGACCGGATCGTCTACCCACGGACCATCGACGAGCTTCCGCCTGAAACACAGGAGATCAAGCCGCACCCGTACGGCGTCGAGCTGGGCACCTTTCTCTCCAAGCTCAAGCAGACCAACGAGAAGCAGCTGACCGGGTTCTTCAAGAACGAGTTTTGCCGTGTGCCGCCGAGCATTGTCGCGGCCGTCACGAAGGAAGCATCAACCAAGTCCAAGTCCTTCTCCGGTTCAACCTGGGTCAACTCCCTTGACTCCAACGACGCCGAGAAGATTTACAAGGCCCTGCAGAACTCCAAGCTCCGCGCCCCCCCCACCGACTGCTTGAGCCCCATCGGTGTGAAGACGATGCTTGCGGGGCTGCTCAAGGGTGTAAAAGCCGAGTTCTACACCGCGTCGACGCGCAAGCCGGCGGTGTATCGAGGGAACCCCTTCCAGATCGAAGCCGCAATCGCATTCGGAGGCGATCTCCCGGGCGATCAGCAGGCCCGCGTGATTCGGTACGCCAACCGCGTCCCGTTGCTCTACCAGCAGTCCGCGTGCTCGGCGTTCAAATCCGTCGTCGACACATCGTGGAAGAACTACGGCATGCAGCAGCCACGAGGCGGTGCCCCGGTTGGGCCGCTGGTGGTGATGATTCACATGGCGTCGGTCTGGGTGCCATTTACCAGCGAATCCAAAGAAGCCATCGCCGACTACGACGAAATCCGCAAGGAGATGCAGCTCGCCCTCCAAGAGTGCGGCCGCAAACTCGGGCAATACATCCGCCGCCGCCAACGCATGAAGCGTGATGCGCAGAAGCGTGATGTCTTCGAGCGTTACATCGGCGAGATCGCTCGCGCGTGTAACCACCTCACCGGCACCGACACCCAGGAGTTCTACGACAAGCTCCTCGAGCAAGCCAAAGCCCGCACCGAGATCGCTGACGCCCAGCTCGACGACGAGGGCAACTTCGTCAAGGACGACCATGGGCGCCTCGCCAAAGCTGACGATGTCATTATTCTCGACTCCACAACGGAGCAAGACGCCGCCAACGGTGATGCAAGCATCTCTGAGACCAAACCCGTCACGAAGAAAAAACGCGTCACCAAGAAGGCTTCGAAGAAGAAGCGCACGACAAAGAAGAAGACAAGCAAGTCCGCCTCCGGACTGTTCGGGGGTTAATGATGGCGACCGATCGGGTAAATCTATTATGGGGCGGACAACACGCTGCGAGGCAGCTCGAGAAGCTCGAAACCCGCGAGCGTTTCATTGTCGTAGGTCTCGGCGCTAACCAGCATGACCCCGACAACACGCCCGGTGACGCCGCTCACAACAGCGCTGCCACTGGTGCCCGAGAGCGAGAAATCCTCGCTGAGCCTGGCGTAACGCATATGCGGCTCGTCTGTACCGGCATCGATGACATGTGCGGTCAGCGGGCCGTCCCGAGTCATGATGTACACCAACTCGCCATAGCGGATGTCCGCTTCACCGTCGTAGATAAGAGGATCAATGCCCTCCATCGCCCGCTCATCGAAAGTCATGATCTGTACATCGTGAAGCTGGTACACTCGGTCATAGATCGAGACTTCGAATATGTCCGCTCCGGGATCAGACGGGAAGACGATCATCTCGCTCGGCACGGCATCGTCGAACTGGTGGAGACTGGCACAGAAGAACTGGCGGTCCTCCCAGCGGAAGTGGAAGCCACTGCCCGAAAAGCCCCCGCCGATGACATCCGGGTACTCAGGCACCGGCGCGGTCGCGTCGCGAGCCGTGAGTTGTGTCGCTTGTTGTGTCGCGCTCTCGATCGCCGCAAGGAAAATCCCCACCACCAGCAACATGGTGAGCAGCGTCCCGATCGATCCCAGCACGATCCCACTGATCGCAAGGCCCCTGCCGCCCACGCTCGGCTCAGCTCT
>CEOE01034847.1_pt1 | contig 34438 bp, 33 predicted proteins | sample 530211 | NCBI WGS metagenome assembly CEOE01 (sample SAMEA2619779, study PRJEB7988) | marine metagenome | isolation source: saline water (ENVO:00002010), including
CCGCCGGTCCGCGCCGCGCGCGCGGCGTAAAGGAAAAAGGCACCGCCCAGACCGAAGCCGATAAAAATAGGTCGTTGAACCAGCGGTTCGAACTGTCCGTACAGGGCATTGTAAAAATGCAGTGCGACGAATGCCGCAAACAACGCGCCGAGTGCCAGCGCGCCGCGCCGTTCCCAAGGCGACGCTTCGCTCGATGATTGTTTCATGGTTCCCCCCGAGACGGCGGGGCGCATGTGGCGCCCCGCTCGACTGGTCCGTTCGATCGGCAGTGTGGTTGTCCGCTGTGGCGAAATCAGTTGCCTACGGCTTCTTTCCAGTACCGCGCCGCGCCCGGATGATAGGGTATACCGGTCTCCATGGTGGCGACGGCATCGGCGGCGATGTCGTACTCCGCCAGCTGCGGCCAGGCTTCGACCAGCAGGTCCATGTTCTGGTGGATGCTGCGGGCGATGTCATAGGCTGTGCCGTCGTCCATGACGCCGGTGCGGGTCAGGAAGAAGACGTTGAGCTTGGGCACCCGCATCTTCTCGGACCCCGGAATAAGCCCAGCGGGAAGGGTTGTGAAACCGACACCCTCCATGGCTTCTGTCGCCGCTTTCTCCTGCTTTTCGGAGAAGCCGATCAACCGCATCTTGGTGCTGGTCATCAGCTCTTGCAGGGTTGCATCGACAGAGTTTGCGGCACCGTATTTGCTGTAGCCGATGAGCTGGCGGTTCTTGATTCCTTCGACCGCGTCACCGACGGCACCGTGCACGAGGTCGGCGTTGATGTCGAACATCGACAGCACGGTGGTTGTCAGGTTCTCGGCGGCCGACCCCCGGATACCGGGATTGAACTTCTTGCCATCCAGATCGTTGAGCGAGGTCACACCCGATGCCTCGGTTGCGGCAACCAACAGGACCGACGCACTGTAGGGATACAGCGCAACCGTATCGGGAATGGCGTTGCCATCGAACTTGCCGGACCCGTTTCGGGCCGCGATAAGAATGTCGGTGGTGGCTAGACCGAGATCGATTTCGTCACGCGCGAGGCGCAGGACATTGTCCACGCTGGCACCGGTCTCGATGACGTTGACGGTAACGTCCCCTATGCCGGACTCGATCGCCTTGCTCATCGCCACCGAGATCGTGAAGTGGCTGGACGTCGGGCTTGTGGTCCCCATCGTGAGGTCCTTGGCCGAAACCGCCCCGCCTACAAGAATGGCGCTCAAGGCTACCGCGGCACCGATGGCCCCCCGGCTTCCGGTTGTTATGCGTTTGAACATGTCTTCCTCCCAATCGTTGTTAATTGTTATCGGCACCCACGCTTCAGGCGCGCAGAGTTCCGGTCTTATCGATCCGCTCACGCAGGACAGTCAGTTCCTCCTCCGTTGGCGGCGGCGTCTGCGGCACATCCCCCGTGGCCCCAAGATCGAACCCCGTGTGACGCTGAACCTCATCGGCCGTATTGCCCGAATGGACCGATTTCAGCCGCATCCGGAGCGTGGTCTTGTCGAAATCCATGACCGCGCGTGGTGTCACAACGAACCGCGGCCCTTCATTGGTCAGGCCGGCTTCGCGTTTCGCCTCGGGTCCGGAAAGGTGCCCCGGCAGGGTAACGAAATCCACCTTCTCCACGAAATTCCGCGCCGTATGAACCGTTGGGCAGATATAGAACCTTGTGGAAGTGTGGCAATAGGACAGATTGGCGGCCCCCGGCCCTCGCATACGAGGCGCGTCGAGCGTGCCACCGACGTGATGCAGGTTGATGTTGCCATAGGCGTCATGCTGCAACCCGCTGTGAAAGAAGAAATCCAGCCCGTGATGGCTGTGGCCAAAAAGCTCGATAAAGGTTTCGGCGGCCTCGCAGCGGCCCAGGGCACGGTCGTCGAGCATGGACGGATAAAGACGCCCCGGCTGCGGGTTGAAGAACATCTCTCCGCCGACTGTCAGGTTCGGCGCATGCAGTTCGCGCGCCAGTGCGATCGCCGCCATCGGCACCAATGCGGCGGCACCCGCCGCGCCCAGCTCGCCATCGGCCAGGTCACGAGCCAGTACGACAACCATCTGCTCTAGGGGGGAAATCGCCGCGCTCATCTTTTCTGTGCCCCTGCTTGGAGCCGGGTAAGATGCTCGATGCCCCCGACCGCTTCAATATAGTCACCCTGGCTTTTCGGCCCGGTCACATGACGCGCTATGTAGTCGTCCAGCCCCGCGCGGTCACCGGTACGGGCGGCATCGCCCAGGTCGGCGTAGGCGTCGATATGATCCTCATCCATCGCATAATTGGGAAAGCTCGCGGTGGGGTGCGCGCCGTAGGGCACCTCGACCACCGCATCGACATAATGGCCCGGCACCGTGACCCCTGACGGATCGTCCAGAATGACCTCGTCCGGCACGATCCGGTCCACGCTGGCAATCACCATGTCCGAGGCGCGCGCCATCAGCTGATCGGCATAGACCATCGTGCTGAGATGTCGCAGGTTTCCCCAGCGGTCGGCCTCTTGCGCATGCAGAAACGTGACGCGGGGCCGGATCGGTCCGACAGCGTGAATGCGACGCCCCGAAAAAGGGCATTCGATTTCGCGTATCAGCGGATTGTGCTTCAAAACGTCTGACCCGCGCAGCGCGTCGATCGGCTGGAACGGCACGCCGTGTGCCGAGGCCATGAGCCCGCCCACCACGGTCAACGCATCAAGTGCGTGGGCGGTCACCTGCCCTGCCTCGACCGCGCTTCGGAAATTGGGGCAGAGACGGTTCTCCAGCGTGACGCCGGGAATGAATACCTGCTCGACAGCGCCCGCCGCGATCATCAGGTCGATGTCATAGCCCGCGCCGGGCGAGGAATAGACATGCAGGCCACTTGCGCCCGCGCCCAGCAGCCCGCGCACCAATGCGATCGGGCGACCTTGTTTGAACAGCCCGCCAAGACAAAGCTCAGGACGTTCCCGCAAAGCAGTCCGGGCGAGAATTGCTGCGTCCTCCAGGCCCGTGACCTTGCTGTGACGCGCGAGTCTCTTTTTGCATTCCATCGTATGCGGTGCCGCTCCGGCTTTTTCTATTGTCGCGCAGAACGTCAAGATGTTCGCACGGATCAACAATAATACAATTCGCCCGGTTCGCCTCCTCCCGGCATGCGCAAAGCATGATCAAACACATATGTGCGAATACCCGGGTCACGTTTCCGCCGTGGGCTTCAAGGGATCAGATCAGCCCCATGGCAACACCCGTAGCGAGAATCAAAGTAATAAGTAGAATGCTCGCGATACCGAAGAGCCCATTCCAGCGCAAGCTGATCGTCACAGGCGATTCCCGTACAATACCAGATGCATAGACGACGGCTGTGACTGCAGGTCCCATGCAGATGATGCTGCTCCACCCGCCAGCCAAAGAAAGACCAAGAGCAAGGGGGGACAAACCTTCCACGTCAACACGAGTGACCACTTCCGCCAGCAGCACGACCGAGATCATCGGGTGCACCCCCAGCAGCCCCGTCAGGAACACCGTGAACACCAGCATGACCACGGTCAGAACCGGCCGCGCGGCAATCCAGCCGAGGTGGTCCGCGATCCACTCGACCGGGACGATTTCGAGTGCGACAAGCCCGATGAACCCCGCCGAAGCGATCACGCTCATCTCGGTGGCGTATCCCGATGACTGGACGACGAACCGGCGCGACAGGGCGGTGACACCGCCGATACCGCCGCGCAGTCCTGCCCAAAGCACTCCATAGATGGGAACAACGGAGATCAGGACGGTCTGGAAGCTGAACGGGGTCGCCCTGTCCAGTGAAACCACGGCAGTCCCCAGAACGATGACATGGCCCGCAACGATCAGGGCGGCCCACCGGCTCCACCCCGGCAGATCCCCAGTCAGGGCCGGCGCGCGGCCGCGCGCCGAGGGCGGGCGCCACCATTCCACCGTGTCGAACAGCCAGCCCAGCAGAAAGAGCACCCCGGCCAGCGCGATCCCGTAGGGGGCCAGAAGCGCCCATTCCAGCCCCGGAATGGTGAGGACCATCAGGTTGAGGGCGATGCCGAACGGCGTCCAGAAGGCAATCGAGGAAAACCCGCGCATACAGGCGCTCACCATGCGCCGTTTGCGTGCGGCGTAGACGAAATCGTCCATCTCGTGCTGATGCGCGCGCAGGCCTTTCATGATCACCTCCAGCATCACACCGAGCCCCCCAAGATTCAGGAGCACGCCGAACAGATGCCCCCCCGCGCCCAGCGAAGCGTAGCGGCGGGTCGGCGGCTGCTGCACGAGGAATTTTCCGGCCACTTCCACAACCCGGTCGCTGGTGGCCGCAATGCGCAGGAAAGCGACAGCCGTCAGCAGCGCGGACAGGAAAACGACACGGCCCGCCGCTTCGATGAAAATGCGGGTCTCGATTCCATTGGCCAGCGCCAGAATCGCCACCACGAGGGAAAAAAAGAGCAGCACCAAACCGACGGGGGCAATGTAGCGGAACGCCATAGCAAGATAGACGCCGAAAAGCGGCACCGCCGCGATGGACGCGCCGCCGTAGCCAAAGACACCCTGCGCAATGGCGCCACCAAGGCAACACAACAAACAGGCAGCGGCAATCCGGTTGCCCGTATCGGAGCGTTTCAGAGATTCAATGGACGACATCTGCCCTCACATTTCCAAAGGCGTCTCCGGTCGGTCTGCGCGACGGCGACAGATGTGGTCGCGCCCGATGCGATGCCCGAAAAGCGATGCTCGAAAAGCGATGTCGATTATGCCAGCTTGATTCGCCTGGGCAGGCCAGGCGCTCATTTAGCCGCCGCGGAGGAGACAGCGCGCCCGAGAGCCCGGGGGGCCGGCCGCCCCGTTCCTGTGCAGCAAAGTATTCTGACGGACAGTGACACAATGGCGTCTTGAAAAATCTTGTCGCGTTCGTGCCCTTGTCTTCTCGACCATTCACGTCGACACCCTCAGCCACGTTCGCCCTTCTTCCCACAGCTTTACCGGACAGGCCTGGTGCCCGGTCCGGCAGGAACGAATCCGGCAGAGGCGAGCCCGGCGACCAATCCGACAGGGACGAAGATTTGCCTTCCAGACTGGCTCAAAGCCACAAGGAACACAACGCGGGCAACCTACTCCAACACATATGTGCAAAAGAGTGGTCCAGGGAATTGATAGCACCTTCCAACATGAGGCAATGTGCAGTGTCACCGAGGATCAGGACATGACAAGTGAGTTCACTTCCCGTTTGCGCGGTTCGTCGCCGCGCCGCGTCGGCTGGGCGAGACGGATGCCGAGCAGGCCGCGTTCCTCAAGGCGGTCGCCGGTCATGCGCTCGATTTTGACGATGTCCACACGTTCAGCGTCCCCCATACCCTCTCCGCCGCCGGATTCGATGCCCCCCGACGGACAAGCCCCCGATACCCGGCACAACAATCCAGAACACGGCACTTCAGCCGTCAACCCAGCATTGTCTGAAAGGACCACCTGATGGAGTCGATGATCTTCGACATGGCCGAGCGGCTTTTCCGCGACCATGTCAACCACGGCCTGCGCGAGGACGCCGCCGCCGGGCAATGCCCCGAGTCCCTTTGGACGCGGATCGAAGAGGCCGGGCTGCACATGGCCCTGGTGCCCGAGGCCGCCGGCGGCTTTGGCGTGCCCGCCGCCGAGGCGCTCGGGCTTGTGCGCATTGCCGGGGCGCATGGCCTGCCCCTGCCACTGGCCGAAACCCTGATTGCAAATGCGGTTCTGGCGCGCGTGGATCTGGCCCTGCCCGGCGGCAGGCTGACCATCGCCGAGGGCGCGGCGCTGCGGCTGGAACCGCGCGGCGGTGCCCTCCATGCAAGCGGGCACCTGACGCTGGTGCCTTTTGCCCGCTGGGCGGACCGGATCGTGACCATTGCCGCGCTGGACGGCGCCGATCACGTGTTGTCCCTGCCGGTCAAGGATCTGACCATCACCCCGGGGCAGGATCTCGCCGGGATGCCGCGCGACGATGTTGCGGTCGATCTCGACCTGACCGGGGCCGATGCCGCCCCCCTGCCCCGATCAATGGGCGGGATGCGCGGGCTGGGCGCGCTTGTCCGTAGCCTGGCCACGGCTGGCGCGATGGAGACCATCCTGCGGATGAGCGTCGAATATGCCAACGACCGGGTGCAATTCGGGCGGCCGATCGGTAAGTTTCAGGCGATTCAGCACAGTTTGGCGACCATGGCCGGAGAAACAGCCGCCTCGCGCACCGCCGCCGAAATGGCGGCCGGCAGCTATGACACGGCCGCCTTCGCGCTGACCGTTGCCGCCGCCAAAAGCCGCGCTGGAGAAGCCGCGGAGACGGTCGGGGCGCTGGCCCACCAGATTCATGGGGCCATCGGCTATACCCAGGAACATGCGCTGCACCATTTCACCAAACGGATCTGGAGCTGGCGCGACGAGTTCGGCACCGAACTGGACTGGACCAGGGAGTTGGGGCGGGCTGCCCTGTCGAGCCCCCGCGACACCTTCTGGCATTTTATCACCGACAGCACAGCACAAGGCGCACCGGCATGACCCTCACCGCATTTCCCGCCCCCCCGCCCGGCGCCGATCACGACGACCTTCGGCAAGAGGTCCGTGCGTTTCTGGCCGAAGAGCTGGCCGATTTCCCGCCCGAAAAACGCGCGGAATCGTGGAACGGGTTCAGCCGCGACTTCTCGCGCAAGCTGGCGCAGCGCGGCTGGGTCGGCATGACCTTTCCAAAGGAATACGGCGGGCATGCGCGCAGTGCGCTGGAACGTTATGTCGTGTCCGAAGAGCTGCTGGCCGCCGGCGCGCCGGTGATCTCGCACTGGATCGCCGACCGTCAGAGCGCCCCTCTGATTCTGGCCAAGGGCACCGAAGAGCAGAAACGCCGGATCGTGCCGCGCATCGCTGCGGGCGAGCTGTGTTTCTGCATCGGGATGAGCGAGCCTGATTCCGGCTCGGACCTCGCGGCCACGCGCACCGTCGCCACCGAAGTCGAGGGCGGATTCCGGGTCAATGGCACCAAGGTCTGGACGACCTACGCACATGTGGCCGATTACATGATCCTGTTCTGCCGCACCGGCAAAAGCGAGGACCGCCACGGCGGGATGAGCCAGTTCCTGATCGATCTCAAGGCCACGAAAGACATCCAGATCAGCCCGATCATCGACCTGGGCGGCGAGCATCATTTCAACCAGGTCATTTTCGATGATACTTTCCTGCCCTCCGACGCCCTTCTCGGCGAAAAAGGCGAGGGCTGGTCGCAGGTCATGAGCGAACTGGCCTTCGAACGCAGCGGCCCGGAACGGTTCCTGTCGTCCTTCGCCCTGATCGAGGAACTGATCCGATTGCTGCGCCAGGACGCCACCGAGGCGCAACAGGCCGAGATCGGCCGTCTGACCGCGCATCTGATGGTGCTGCGGCAAATGTCGCGGTCGGTCGCCGGAATGCTGAACGAGGGCAAGAACCCCGCGCTCCAGGCTGCCATCGTCAAGGATCTCGGGGCGCTCTTTGAGCAGGATATCCCGCGTCTGGCCCGCAGCCTGGTCTCTCGTCCGGCCGTGCCCGGAGGGCGCGACAGCTATGCGGCGGTGCTGGCCTATACCGAACTTGCGGTGCCGTCGTTCTCGCTCAGGGGGGGCACCCGCGAGATCCTGCGCGGCATTATCGCGCGCGGCCTTGGTCTACGGTAAGGGGGATTTCTTCGGGCCAGTCATCGGGCCAGCCGCGCAGCAATTGCAAGGCACTTCAATTGGGATTGGTGCGATAACCCAGAGCAAGCGATAGCTGATCCGCGCTGGCCTTGACGGCCGTCACGCACAGCTTCTTGTTCCTGACAGCGCGCTCCAGCGGGGCACCAATCACCAGCGCGCCGGCCAAACGACCGTTGGAACGGAAAACGGGAACACCGAAACCCGCAGCGTCAATATGCGCGGTTCCCACTGTGCCGCAGTAGCCTTGCTTGCGAATTCCCGCAATCATGCGTCGCAGTTTCCGCTCGTCTGTCACGGAACTGGGGGTAAGCGGCGTCAATTCGGTCCGCTGAAAGTAATCGTCGAGCTCCCGCGGCGCGTCGTAGGCCAGCATAATGAGCCCCGATGCCGTACAGAACAGAGGCCGATTGATACCTATTTGTGCAACGTAGCGGACGGGCTGCGGGCTTTCTATGACCGACGAGTACACGACGCGATCCCCTTCGCGAACCGCGAAAAGGACCGTCTCGCCGGTCTGTTTGACCAGATCATTCATGATCCCGCGAAGAACCGTTTCGAACGGGTGGTTGGTCAGAATGGTCTGCGCGAACTGGAATATCCTTGGTCCGAGAGAATAGACGTCATTCTCGCGCATCAGGTATCCCTTCTCGGTGAGAGGGCGCAGAAGCACCAGCAGGCTGCTCTTGGGGCAGTCCAGTGTGCTGCTGAGTTCCGCGAGAGACATGCGCCGGTTGCTTTGCGCAACCAGATCGAAGAGTGCCAGGATCCGCGTCAGGGATCTTGGACCTTCCGACGACGGATGCCCGGCAGATCCAATTTGGTCAGACTGCGCGGTTTTCATGACATCTGCTCCAGTTTCGGGATGCGACCGAGCCGCTGGCAAAAGCTGCGGAGCCGCTGGCAAAGGCTGCGGAGCCGCCCAGGCAAATTGTGCCGCCCCCATAGCCTGTACCGAGTATATTGGACTGGCTCAAGTCACTGTTGGCTCTTCATCCACCGTGCGTGCCTTGATCATCCGCAGGGGCGTGTATTCCAGCACTTGTTCGCCGTTTTGCTTGAATACCTTGTTCCGGGTCCGCACCAGGCCGCGGTTCGGCCGGCTTTTCGAGCGGCGCGACTCGGTCACCTCGACCTCGCAATGGATGGTGTCGCCGGCGAAAGTGGGTCCCAGAACCTTCAGTTCCATTTCCAGAAAGGCAAAGCCCGTGTGCTGCATTGTGGACTGGGTCAGCAGCCCCTCCATAAAGGTATAGACCAGCGCGCCGGGTGCGGCGAAGCCCGGAATGTTGGATTCATTTTCTCGGAAGTCGCTGTTGATGAACAGCACTTCAAGCATGCCGGTGGCATTGATGAAATTCGTAATATCGGCTTCGGTCACGGTGCGACCGATCGTCTGAAATCTCCGCCCCACCGGCAAATCCTCGTAGCAAAACCCAAGGCCCACAGTTTCCATGCCGCTCAATTCCTTTTGTCAGATTGGTGCATCGCTTCGGGCGTTCCGACCGGGCGACCACCTGAGTTCCCGTATTTGCAGGTTAGAAGGCATGCGCGGCGATAATCAATTGAAGCGCCCGTTTCCGCGCACTCGGCACGGAATGAGCACACTTGTGATGAATCCCGGCCCGCTTCCCAAGGAGCGGCTGTTTCGGCGACTTTGCACATATGTGGTTTTGCGCGATCGGGAGCCCGATAGCGTTTGGTGCATCCCACCCGCCAATCTACCGTCGCTGGGCGGGGCGTTCGATGCCCGTGATGTTGAGGAGGCGGTTTGGCATGAATTTCGGTTTTTCCGAGGAGCAGGATACCATACGCGAAACTCTGGCCCGGATGCTGAGCGACCACGCCACTTTGGCGGTCGCGCATGACCGGCTTGATGCAGCCGAGGGGTTCGATGCGCCAACTTGGGCCGCCTTGGCCGAAGGCGGCTGGCTTGGTCTTGCGATAGCTGAAGATGCCGGTGGCTCGGCCATGGGCGCTGTCGAACTGGCCATCCTTGCCGAAGAGATCGGCCGCAGTCTGGCGTCCGTGCCTTTTGCCCCGGTGCTGGGCCTTGCGGTCCCGGCGATCGAGACCATGGGCGCGGAAAGCCAGCGGAAAATGTATCTGCCGGAGATCGCCAGGGGCCAAACGATCATCGCGGCCGCACTTGCCGAAGACGGAGGTCTCGGACCGGAGAAGGTGTCGGCGAAGGTCGCTCAGGATCGCCTCACGGGGCGGAAAACGCCGGTAACTTTCGGCGCCGGAGCGACACACGCCCTGGTCACCGCGAAAGATCAAGACGGCACCCCGCGCCTTTACCTCGCGGATCTGTCCGCCCCCGGCGTGACGATCCGGGCGCTGGATTCGATTGATCGCACGCGTCCGGCGGCGGAGATTGTCTTTGACAACACCCCGGTCGAGCTATTGCCCGGTTCGGACCCCATGACAATCCGGGGGCTTCTGGACGGTGCCGCGGTGCTTGCGGCCTTTGAACAGATCGGCCTTGCGGAGCGCGTCCTTTCACTGACCACGGCCTATGCTGGCGAGCGACAGGCGTTCGGGCGTTCGATCGGCAGTTTTCAGGCAGTCAAGCACCGGCTCGCGGACATGTTCGCCAAGATCGAACTGGCGCGGTCCAATGCCTTCTTCGGCGTCTGGGCGCTGGCGAGCGGCGACAGCCGACTGGCCGAAGCGGCCGCCGTTGCGCGCCTGACGGCGCTCGATGCGGTGCAATTCGCCACCGAGGAATCGATCCAGCTTCACGGCGGCATCGGCTTCACCTGGGAGGCTGACCCGAATCTGTTTCTGCGGCGCGGCTGGCAGTTGAAGGCAGAACTTGGCCCGGCCGCCATCTGGCGCGAACGGTTGATTGATAATATCGCGGATGCCTCGCGGGCCGCAAGCTGACAGGGAAATCAGACACATGGATTTTAGCGACAGCCCCGAAGAAGCCGCGTTTCGCGCAAAAGCGCGGGAATGGCTCGAAGCCAACGCAACCCCGCGGGACGGCAGCGAGAAGGCTCAGGATCATTTCATGGCCCGCGACGCCGACGAGGTCGCCCGGGCGCGGGACTGGCAGGCGCGCAAGGCCGAAGCAGGCTGGACCGGTCTGACCTGGCCCAGCGCCTTCGGGGGCCGCGACGCCACGCCGATCGAGCAGGTGATCTGGAATCAGGAGGAAGGGCGCTACGCCGTGCCGCCCAACGCCTTCCTGATCGGCATCGGGCTGGTCGGGCCGACGGTCATGGCCCACGGCACCGAGAGCCAGAAAGCCGCGGTTCTGCCGCGCGCCCTGACCGGCGAGGACATCTGGTGCCAGCTGTTTTCCGAACCCGCCGCCGGGTCCGACCTGGCGGGCATCCGGACGCGGGCGCGGCGCGATGGCGATGACTGGGTGATTTCCGGCCAGAAGGTCTGGACCTCGGGGGCGCATTATTCCAGTCACGGCATCCTTTTGGCACGCAGTGACACTCAGGTGCCCAAGCACAAGGGCATGACCATGTTCCTGGTGGAGATGTCCGATCCGGCCATCGAAACCCGTTCGATTCGCCAGATATCGGGCAGCGCCAGCTTCAACGAAGTGTTCATCGACAATCTGCGCGTGCCGGACAGCGCCCGCCTGGGCGGCGAATCCGATGGCTGGAAGGTGGCGCTGTCGACGCTGATGAACGAACGGTTCAGCATTTCGGTCGGGCGCGCCAGCGGCGGCGCCCGCGCAGAGGAGTTGATCGCGCTTGCCGCCCGTGTCGAATGCAACGGCCGCCCGGCCATCGAGGACGGCGACGTGCGGGCGCGCATCGCTAACTTCATTGCGCGGCAACGCGGGCTTGAATTCACTTCCTACCGGATCATGACGTCGCTTTCTCGCGGCAAGGCACCGGGGGAGGAAGGCTCGATCGGAAAGCTGCTGCTGGGCAAACTGCGGCAGGAAATGGGTGCCTTCGGGATGGAGCTGGCGGGGACCGCGGCGGGCATTTCGGCGGAAGCCGGAGACGACGTGGCGCGCTGGCGCAACGAGTATCTGACCGCCCCAGGTAACCGCATCGCCGGCGGCTCGGACGAGATCCAGCGCACGATCATCGGCGAACGCATTCTTGGGCTTCCGCCGGAAATACGCGTCGACAAGAACGTGCCGTTCTCGGAACTCTAGGCAGACTGACGGCTGCGCTGGAATAACCAACGAGGAGGAGACTACCATGAACTTCAAGTGGACAAGTATCGCCGCTGCCGGATGTCTGGCGATCGCTGCACCGGTTGGCGCGCAGGACATCGAATTGCCGAAGGTGATCGCCTGGTCGGCCTATGACACCGGCTCGGCCGGGCACGCCCAGTCGATTGCCATCGGCAACATGATGCGCACCCGTTTCGGCACAACGATCCGGGTGCTTCCGGGGCGCAACGACGTCTCGCGGATGACGCCTCTCAAGAATGGTACAGTGGATTACTGCCTGTGCGGCATCGCCTCCTATTTCGCCGGTGAGGGCGTGCTCCTGTTTGCCTCCCCGGAGTGGGGACCGCAGCCGATCCGGGCCGTGCTTCAGGCCGTGGGCGATTATGGTCTGGGCGTGGCTGTCGCCGCCGATGCCGGCATCGAGACGGTTGCCGACCTCAAGGGCAAGCGGGTCGGCCGCGCCGCCAGCTCGCCCGCGATCGACGTCAACATGGAAGGTCTGCTGGCCTTTGGAGACCTGACATGGGACGACGTGGAAGCCGTCGAATTCTCGGGCTACGTGAACACGCTCAAGGGCATCCTCGAGGATCGCGTCGATGCCGCCTTTGCGCTGACAACCACCACGGTGAACTACCAGATCGATTCCAGCCCTCGTGGTCTCAAGTGGCTTGAAACCCCTGCGGACGATACCGAAGCCTGGGCCCGCTACACCAAAGTAACGCCCTTCGTGACACCGCATATGGTGACGGTCGGGCCGGCCATCGACCCCAACTCCCCGCTGCCCATGGCACTATACCCCTATCCGATCCTCGTCACCGAGGCCGCTCAGGACACCACCGAGGTGCGCAATATCGTCGCCGCGCTTGACGCCGGGTTCGACGATTACAAGGACGCCGCCCCTGGCGCCAACGCCTACGGAATCAATCGCCAGATCCTGAGCTGGGTGATGCCGTGGAGCGATGGAAGCATCGCCTATTTCAAGGAAAAGGGTCTCTGGACGCCCGAGGCTCAGGAAAACCAGGACAAGCAGGTGGACCGGCAGAAGGTTCTGGCAGACTCCTGGGGAGACTTTGTCGGCAGCGCCCCGGACGACGAGGAAGCGTTCACCGCAGCCTGGATGAAGGTGCGCGCCGAAGCGCTGGAAAACGCCGGTCACGAAGTCTTTTTCCGCTGACATGACACGATGCGGCGCGGCGCCTTTCGGGCGCCGCGTATAATCGGAAAAGCCGGGACGACGCGGGAAATCGGGCATGTCACAGGAAAAACAGGACGACTCGGCACAACCGGCAGGCATGGGCACCCTGCCCCCTTACCTTCGCTGGCTGCTTACAGCATCGGCGATTCTGTTGTCGGCGGCGTCAATCAACCATCTTTTTAATCTCGGGTTCTTCATGAACGTCCGCCTGCTCGAGATTCATTACCTCTATGTGATGCTGCTGCTGACGTTACCGCTCGTTTACCTGATCTTTCCGTGCAGCAAGACAAACCCGCATGGGTCAACGCGGTGGTGGGATTACTTTCTGGCCCTTCTGGCGCTGATCACCTGCACGTTCTTTGCCTATTACGGGCGCAGCGTCGTGAACAAGGGCTGGGATTTTGCGGCCCCCACCCATGCCATCATTGCCAGCTTCTCCTTCTGGTTCCTGCTGCTGGTGGCGGCGCGGCGCACCGGCGGCTGGATGCTCTTTGGCGTCATCCTGATGTTTTCCGTCTATCCGATAATCGCCAATTATGCGCCGGGCCCGATCCAGGGGTTCCAGCGACCGCCTGTCGAAACGGCGATCTTCCATGCCATGAGCGGAGAAAGCGTATTGGGTATCCCGATGCGCAGTTTCGTCAACCTCGTGGTCGGCTTCATGATCTTTGGGGTCGCGATGCAGCACACCGGCGCGGGGCCGTTCTTCATCGACATCGCCTTTGCCGCGCTCGGGCATGTCCGGGGCGGGCCCGCCAAGGTCGGCGTCTTGACCAGCGGGCTGACCGGATCGATGAGCGGCAGCGTCATCACCAATGTGGTCACCACCGGGTCAATCACCATTCCGGCCATGAAAAAGGTGGGCTTCCGGCCCAGCTATGCCGCCGGAATTGAGGCGGCGGCCTCGACCGGGGCGGTGCTGATGCCCCCGATCATGGGAGCCACCGCCTTTGTCATGGCGAGCTTTCTGCTGACCGATTACACCAACATCGTGGTTGCGGCGGTGCTGCCCTCGCTGCTTTATTTCTTCGCCCTGTTCGCTCAGATCGACGCTTATTCGGCGCGCAACGGGCTGAAAGGCGTGCCCCGCGCCGATCTTCCCAAATTCGGCAAAGTGCTGCGCGAGGGCTGGTATTTCCTCGCCGTCTTCGGGCTTCTCATCTGGATGCTGCTCTATCTCAAGCGTGAGGCCATCGCCCCGTTCTATGCGACCGCGCTCCTGATTGTTCTGAACCAGCTGCTGTCGAAATCGCGCTGGGGGCGGCAGGAGCTGATGGGTTTCCTGATTGCGACCGGGCGGCTGTTTGTCGAACTGGTGGCGATCCTCGCGGCGGTCGGGCTGATTGTCGGCGGGCTGGCGGTGACCGGCATGTCCGGCACGATCTCGAACGATCTGCTTTTCATCGCTGGCGGCAACACCTTCCTGCTGCTGCTTCTGGGGGCTCTGACCAGCTTCATCCTCGGGATGGGCATGACGGTGACCGCCGCCTATGTCATCCTTGCCGTGTCTCTGGCTCCAGCCCTGATCGCCGGCGGGCTCGACCCGATCGGCGTGCATCTGTTCATCCTCTACTGGAGCATGCTGAGCTACATCACCCCGCCCGTGGCGCTGGCGGCTTTCGCCGCGGCGGCGATTGCCCAGGCCCGGCCCTTCGCCGCGGCCTTCGAAGCGATGAAGCTGGGCACCATCATTTACATCGTGCCCTTCTTCTTTGTCCTCGATCCCGCGTACACCTTGCAGGCGGGGTTGGTCGATAGTCTCTTGACGGTCCTGCGCGCGGGTGTCGGTGTCCTGCTGATCTGCGCCGGATTGCAGGGGTACCTGCTGGGCGTCGGCCGTATCGAATCCAGCGCTACCGGGGCGATTGCGCGGCTCCTGCTCGGGATTGCCGGACTGGCCTTCGCCCTGCCCTCGACCCCAATGCTGGCCGTTCCGATCCCCGGCGCGGTTGGTGCTGGTGTCGCGATCACGGTGCTGGCGGCAGTCATCATCATGTTTTCCCGCGATCGGGAGGCCGTCTGAGATGAGTGCACAGGATGGCAGCCCCGAGATGCCCTCCCCTTCCAACGCATTTCTGGGCGTCCGCTTTGTATCCTGGTCCGAGGGCAAGGCCGAGTTGCAATTGCCGGTCACCCGCGACCACCTGAACGGCGCCTTCGCGGTGCATGGCGGAGTTTTCGCGACAATGCTGGACAACGCGGTCACCTTTTGCGCCGCCTTCGCGGGCGATGGCCGTCCCGGTCATCGCTGCCTGACGCTTTCGCTTACCACCAGCTTTGTCGGACCGGCGGTCGAAGGCGACGTGCTGACGGCACGCGCGCACATCGCCGGGGGAGGGCGCAAGCTGGTGTTCGTGCAAGGCGAGATCGTCAATCAGGAGGGGGGCCGCCTGGCGCATGGCGATGCGGTGATCAAGCGCGTTACACCACCGTCCGGCTAACCCGGAAGAAGCGGCGGTAACTGAGTTGCAACAAACGAATGAAGTGAGGAGACAGATATGATCAACCCGATGTCATTGGAAAATCAAGTGGTGATCGTCACCGGCGCCGGACAGGGTATCGGCCGTGGCGTGGCGGCGCTGGCAGCCGAACTGGGTGCCAAGGTCGTCGTGAACGACCTGAATGAAGACGGCGTCAAGGAAACCGCCGAACGGATCGGCGGCAATGCCCGAGCCTTTGTCGGGAACGTGGCTGACCCGGATTTTCCCGAGAGACTGGTGAAATTCACCCTTGACGAATTCGGGGACATCAATGGGCTGGTGAACAACGCCGGGATCGTGCGCGCCGCGATGATCCACAAGATGGACCGCGCCACCTGGCAGCAGGTCATCGACGTCAACCTCACCGGCGTCTTCGCCTGCCTGCAGGCTGTGGGCACCTATTACAGGGATCAGGCCCAGAAGGATCCGGAAAACTCCGCGCGTCGTGCCATCGTCAACATTTCATCCGATGCCGGCCGCCGCGGCACGATAGGACAGATCAACTATGGTGCCGCCAAGTCCGGCGTGCTCGGCCTTACGATGAGCGCTGCGCGGGAATGGGGCCGTTACGGGATCAACGTCAACTCGGTCTGTTTCGGAATGGTCGAAACGCCGATGACCGAGATGATCCGCTCGGACAAGTTCGCCGACAAGTACATGGCACAGATCCCGATGGGCCGTATGAGCACCCCTGAAGAAGTGGCGCAGCCGGTTTGTTTCCTGTTGTCGAACGCCGCATCCTACATCACCGGCCAGCACCTGAGCGTGAATGGCGGTTACCACATCGGATTCTGAGATGACAGGTATGGAAAACGGCCCGGGGCCGGACGCCGTCTTTGCCGCCAAGCTGGCCGAGGGCGTCTTCGAGATTCAGAAATGCAATGGCTGCGGCGCGCATGTCTTTCATCCGCGCGTGATCTGTCCGACCTGTGGCAGCGCAGACCTTGGATGGGTAGCGCCGACGGGCCAGGGAACGGTCTATGCGCGGACAATTGTGCGCCGAAAACCCGAACGGGGCGGCGATTACAACGTGGTGCTGGTGGATTTACAGGAAGGCGTGCGAATGATGTCACGCGTTGACGGCATCGCGCATGACGAGATTGCCGCCGGTATGAAGGTGTCCGCGTCGATCGGCGAAGGCCCGGACGGCGAACCTGCCGTGGTGTTCCAGCCAGAAGGAGATGCACGATGAGTTTGCGGGGAAAAGCCGCCATCGTCGGCGCCGCGCTGGCCGGTTGCGGCGAGGCACATGGCAAGAGCGCGATGGAGATCACCATCGAGGCCGTGCATGGCGCACTGGCCGATGCCGGGGTCTCGCTTGGCGATGTGGATGCCATTGCCACCTGCCAGCCGCTGGACATGTTGTCGGGGCTGACGCTGGCGCAAGAACTTGGGCTGAACCCCAAGTTCACCATGAACAACCGCATGGGCGGCTCGTCGTTCCTGTCGCATACGCTCTGGGCCGCGATGCTGCTGGAGTTGCGGCTCGCCGACACCGTGCTGATCTGCTACGGGTCGAACCAGCGCACGGCCTCGGGCAAGCTGATGACCGCGCTTGGCCTGCCGACCTACGAGGCTCCCTACCGGCCGATGTTCCCGCTGTCGTCTTACGCGCTTGCGGCGGACCGTCACATGACCCAGTTCGGCACCACGCGTGACCAGCTGGCCGACGTGGCGGTGGCCGCGCGTGCATGGGCGCGGAAGAACCCCGAGGCGTTCATCCGCGATCCCTTGACGCGCGAGGATGTCATTGCCTCGCGGCTGGTCTCGGATCCGCTGCGGGTGCGCGACTGCTGCCTTGTCACCGACGGTGGCGGCGCGCTGGTCATGCGGCGGGCCGAGACCGCGAAAGACCATCCCAAGCCTCCGGTCTATCTGTTGGGGGGGGGCGAAGGCACGACCCACCGCGACATTTCCGAAATGGCGGATCTGACCGCCACCGGCGCCGCCCAATCCGGCGCGTCCGCGATGGGCATGGCCGGCGTCAAGCCCGCCGACATTGACGTGGTGCAGCTTTACGATGCCTTCACCATCAACGTAATCCTGTTTCTTGAGGATCTGGGCTTTTGCAAGAAAGGCGAGGGAGGCGCATTCGTTGAAAACGGCGGCATTGCGCCCGGCGGTCACCTGCCGGTCAACACCAACGGTGGCGGGCTGTCTTGCGTGCATCCGGGCATGTACGGCATCTTCACGCTGGTCGAAGCCGTGCGACAGCTGCGCGGCGAGGCCGGAGACCGTCAGATTGCGGGTGCCGAGCTGGCCCTGGCACACGGAAACGGCGGTGTTCTGTCCAGTCAGGTGACGAATATTCTGGGCACCGAAGCCACACTCTGATCAAGTGATCGGACAAGATGAAAGCGGCCCCCCTTGCGGAGGGCCGCTTTGCATTTCAGCCTGAAGCGGCTCAGTTCGGGTAGGTTTCCAGGTCCATCTTGGAATAGATTTCCTGACGCAGCAGATCGGCATAGGGCAGCGGATTGTCGCGGATGGGATGCAGCGGCTTCACCAGACCGTGCCATTTCTCGATCAGTGCCCGATAGGTCGCGATCAGCGCATCCGGCTCTGCGATGCCGCGCTCCTCGCGCGAGATGCGGGCGATTTCCGCAAGGTCGGCGGTGCGGAAATCCACCAGATCTTGAAGAAGCTCGGGCGAGGGTTCGTGAATCGTCAGTCCAAGGCCAGCAGCCTCTTTCAGCACGTTGAGGTCGTCGGTTTCATAATTCACCGCGCTCTGCGCCACCGCATCGGGGATATTCTTGGCGAATTTCACACGTTCCTCGCTTGACAGGGACTTCCAGAACTTCGGGCTGAGGGCAAAGATCGACCCGGAATGATAGGTGCCCAGGGGCAAGGTCGTCAGGTGCTTGGCGACTTCGATCAGGCTATGCCCCTTGAGCGCCCCGACCGGCTGCACCGCGGCGGTGACGACGCCATGGCTCATTGTGTCGTACATCTCGCTTGACGGCACGTTCACCGGCTCTGCGCCCAAGCGTGTCGACCAGCGGTCCCAGACCGACCCGCCGGTGCGCAGCTTGACGCCTTGCATGTCCTCGATGTTCACAATCGGCTTGGTCGTCAGCAACACGTAGGGCGCGGTGCTGATCCCGCTAAGGGCCACCATGCCGTTCTTGGCGAATTCGTCCTTGCATGGCTGGCAGCTCAGCATCACGAACTCGCTGGTTGCGCCGAGCATCGCGTAATGGTCTTTGCCCAGAAGCGCCAGATCGGCAACAAGCTGCGCATAGGGCATTTCCGACCGGAAATAGGTCAGCGCAAGCAAGGCCACATCAGCCACACCATCGCGCAGGCCGGACAGCGTCGGCTTGGCACCGAGCAGGGCACCGCCGGTAAACTGCTTGAAGTTAAAGGCATCGGGGAATTCGGCTTCCGTCATCTCGATAAAGGCGGCATGGCCGCGCGATGTCGCATGATTTGGCGAGGTCCAGTTGCTGATCGTCACCCGTTTTTCGGCCAGGGCCGGCGTCGCCGATAGTACGACACTCGCCGCCAGTATCGTCAGTGTCTTGGTCAGTTTCATGTGGTCTCCTCCTCGTTTTAAAGTTCCGCTTTGGCGCGGTTTTTATCACGGCCGCAAAAGCCGCATCACTTGGCAAGTTCCGGTAAGAACATGACCAATTCTGGAAAGGCGATCATGATGATCAGGACCACGACATCGGCTGCCAGGAACCACATCACGCCCTTGAAAATCAGCGAAATCGGAACCGCGTCCCCGACAATGCCCTTGATCACGAAAACATTAAGCCCCACTGGTGGTGTGATCAGCGCCATCTCGACCAGCTTTGTGGCAAGCACACCCAGCCAGATCAAACTGATATGGTTCGCCTCGTAAATCGGCAGCAGGATCGGCAACGTCAGCAGCAGAATGCCCAGTGGATCAAGGATCATCCCCAGCAGGCAAAAGATCACCGCCGTCCCGATAACCAGAGTCACGTAGCTGGCCCCCATGTTGATCACCAGATCCGACATCGCTTCGGGAATACCGCTGATCGCCAGAAACCGGGAAAACAGGTTGGCCCCGACCGCGATGATGAAGATCGCCGCCGTCATTTTGGTGGTGTCCAGCAGCGCGATCTTCGAGACTTTCCAGCTCAGCGTGCCGCGCGCCGCCGCGATCACAAAGGACAGCGCCGCGCCGACGGCACCGGCCTGGGTGGGCGTGAAGATCCCGGTGAACAGGCCGCCGAACACGCCAACGACAAGCAGCAGAACCGGCCAGGTCTCGCTCAGGGCTTCCAGCCGTTCGGGCCAGGTCGCGCTTTCGTCGAGCGCCGGCGCAAGCGCGGGATTGATCTGGGTGCGAATGATGATCACCGCCCAGTACCCCAGCATCGTCAGCACGCCCGGCACGATCGCGGCAAGAAATAGCTTGCTGATCGCGACCTCGGCAAAGATGCCGTAGATGATCAGAAGGATGCTCGGCGGAATGAGCGACCCCATCGTGCCGGCCGCGGCAACCACGGCGGTGCTCAGCCCGGGATCGTAGTCGCGCTTCAGCATTTCCGGCACCGCGATCCGGCCCATGGCCGCGGCGCAGGCCAGGCTGGAGCCCGCCGCTGCCGAAAACAGTGCCGCACCGCCCACGCTGGCGACCGCCAGCCCCCCGGGCAGGAACGACAGCCAGACCCGGGCGGCCTTGAAGATCCCGCGCGTGATGTCGGTCTGGTAACAGACGTAGCCCATCAACAGAAACATCGGGATCGAGCTTAGCGTCCAGTGCGCGGCGAAGTCATAAGGCACCGCCGTCAGCAGACCGAAAGCCGCGCCGCTGCCCAGCATCGCCCAGAACCCGAAGAAGGACGCGATACCCAGCGCCACCGCGATTGGAACGCGTAGCAGAACCAACAGGATAACAGAGACGATGCCGCAAAGGCCGATTTGGAAAAAGCTCACCGTTCCGCTCCTATTCGTACATATCGTGATCAATGCGGGTCATGCCTGCGTCCGTGAAGGGCCGCTGAATCAGCTTGGCCAGCAGAAGCAGCACCATTAGCCCCGCGCCCAGGGGCAGAAAGAACCGCCCGGGCCAGACGGTCACTGCCGCCATCCCCATCGAGCTTTCCCCGATGGCGTATTTCTCCATGGCGTCGAACCAGGTCTGCCAGGTAAGCAGCCCATAGAACAGCGCCGACAGCGCCAAAGCCAGCATGTCGAGAAGGGTCCTCACTCCTGGCGGAACCAGATCGTGGATCAGGTCTACCTTGATATGCTCGTTGGTGTGTTCAACAAAGGGAAGCGGCAGGAAGACCAGCCCGACCATATAATAATACGAGACGTAATCCACCGTGCCCGGCAGCGGCTCGGCGACGAACTGGCTCAGGACGACGTCGATCGTGACGTGGACCATCATCAGGGTCGCCAACGCCGCGGCAACATAGGTGATGATCCGGGACACCCGTCCCAGTGACGTAATCACTGAGTCCATCGCCATTTCCTCTCTGTCGTGGTCACAACCGGTTCCCATGTCTAAACACCGCGGAACACCGGTTTTCTCTTGTTCAAAAATGCGTCGATACCCTCGCCGTGATCCGCGCTCTTGATGATCTGCCCCTGGATCACCGCCTCGGTATCGAGAAAACTCTCCAGAGCCGGCTGCATTGCCGCGCGCATCAGGCGTTTGGTTCCGGCAAGGGCGAAAGTCGGGCCGGCGGCGAGATCCTCCGCATAGGCGAGGGCCGCCGCGTCCAGCGCCTCATCCGGATGGACCTGACTTACCAGCCCAAGGTTCAGCGCCTCTTCGGCCGGCACCATGCGGGCGGAAAAAGCAAGATCGGTGGCCCGCTGCCGGCCGATCAGGTTTTGAAGGAAGAAGGCGGCGCCGCCATCAGGCGCCAGGCCGATCTTGCGGAACACCTGCCCCAGCTTCGCGGTCTGCGAGGCGATCACCACGTCGCAGGCCAGCGCGATGCTCAGCCCGATCCCCACGGCCGGCCCGCGCACCGCCGCGACCACCGGCTTTTCGCAATTGTAGATCGCCAGGATCATCTGGTGTGCGCGGTAGAGCCGTGCCCGGTCCCCCCAGACGTCATCCTCGCCCATCGTCGAAATATCCGCTCCGGCGCAAAAGGCCCGGCCCCTGGCCTGCAACAACACCGCCCGGACTCCGGGGTCCGCGTGCATCTGGCGAAAGCTCTCCATAAGCTCGACCCGCATTTCAAGGGTCAGCGCGTTCAGCTTGTCCGGCCGGTTCAACGTCACCACGGCCAGATCGCCTCTGCGTTCAACGCTGATTTCACTTGCCATGATTGTCCCTCCCTCAGACAAAAAATCGTCAGTCCGCGAACAGCGCCCGTGCGATCCCGTTCTTGTGGATCTGGGTCGTGCCACCGGTAATCGTCAGCATCCGTACGTCCCGCACCATCCGCTCAAGCGGCAGCGAGCCGAAATAGCCGTAACCGCCGAACATCTGCATGGCGTCGTGGGTCACGCGCTGCGCCATCTCGGTGGCCTGAACCTTAGCGATTGAAGACAGGGTCGGATCGGGCAGACCCCGGTCAATCAGCGACAGCGCAGTGTAGCAAAGCGCCCGGGCGGACTCGATCTGCACCTTCATGTCCGACATCATCCATTGCAGCCCCTGCATGTCCGACAGCGCCTTGCCGAACTGGCGGCGGGTCTTCATGTAGTCGCGGGCAAGGTCGAATGCGCCTTCGGCCACGCCAAGCGCCAAAACCCCCATGCCGACGCGCGTCGCGTTGTAGACGCCCAGCGGGCGGACAAAGCCGCTGGAATTTCCGGCCAGCCCCTCGGTCACGATGTTACCCGCCGGCACCCGCACGTCGTCAAAGTGGATCTCGCATTCGTTGCAGCCGCGCGCGCCCATCTTCTGTTCGAGGATGTGCACCGTCACGCCGGGGCTGTCACGTTCCACCAGAACCGTGCCGATGCCGCGCGCACCCTTGCTGTCGCAGAACCGCGCATAGACCAGAAGGTAATCGGCCCGGTCGCCGAAGGTGGTAAATATCTTGCCGCCGTTCAGCACGAAATCGTTGCCGTCCTGCCGCAGCGAAGTCGTCACCGCCGTGGCGTCCGAGCCTGCCTCCGGCTCGGTCCAGGAAATCGCGCATTCGATCTCGCCCGCCGCGAAACGCGGCAGGAAGGCGCGCTTCAGGTCGTCGCTGCCGCAGGTGGCGATGATCCGGGGCGAGACGTTCTGGTCGTGGACGATCAGCGCGGTGTTGAAATCCACCTTCGCCAGTTCCTCGATCACCAGATAGCAATCGACCAGCGAGGCACCACCACCACCATAACTTTCGGGGATGGTCATGCCCAGATAGCCAAGCTCGCCCAGTCGATGGTGGTTTTCATCGGGATAGATGCCCTCGCGGTCCCAGCGCGCGGCCCGGTCGCGGAATTCCCCCAGCGCCAGCTTGCGCGCCGCGTCCTTCAGCGCGATCTGTTCCTCGGTCAGCATTGAGGGATGCATGCGCCCTACCCTCCCCGCCGCTGGTTGAAACTGTGGCCATAGACCATGGCGGCGATCGTGTTGCGCAGGATCTCGACCGTGCCACCGCCAAGTGCGAAGCCGCGCGCGTCGCGCACCATGCGTTCCAGCGGGTATTCTCGCGTATAGCCGTTGTGGCCGTGGATCTGCAGCGCCTCGTTCGTGACCCGCTGCGCCATTTCGTTGGCGTAGAGCTTGGCCATGGTTGCATCCATCGGGTCGGGAAAGCCGTTTGGCGCGGGGTTGGTGGCGGCGCGATAGACCATCAGCCGTGCCGCATGGATCTGCGTCGCCATGTCGGCGATCTTCCATTGCAGGCCTTGGAACTCGTTGATGGGACGTCCGAACTGATGGCGGATCTCGGAATATTCCTTGGCCGCCTCGAAGGCACCTTGCGCCAGCCCCACGCACATCGCCGCATTGCCCACACGTTCGGGTCCGAAGCTGCTCATCAGCAGCGCGAAGGAGCGCGAGCTTTCCGGATCACCCTCGACCAGCACATCCTCGGGACCAGCCTTGTAGTTTTCAAGGATGATCTCGGCCTCGGTCAGACCCCGGCCGCCCATCTTCAGCGATATGTGGCCGATCCGCGCGCCGGGTTTCTTCAGATCGACGATGAAGGCACCGATCCCCTTTGCCCCGCTGGCCTTGCCGAAGCGGCAGAAGACCAGCGCGTAATCGGCCACATGCGCACCGGTGGACCAGCACTTGTTGCCGTTCAGCACCCAGCCGTCGCCATCCTTGGTGGCCGTGGTGCGCAGGTCGGTGACTGCTGACCCCGCCTCGGGCTCGCTGATGGCGATGGCGATGAATTTCTTGCCCGCCGCCATATCCGGCAGGAACCGCTTCTTCTGTTCGTCGTTGCCCAGAACACTGATCGCCCGCGAGGGACCGTTCAGGTATAGCTGCGAGACCAGCGCGGTATTGAAACAGACCCGCGCCATTTCCTCCAGAAAGACGGTGCCCTGCACCACCGGCGCGCTGGAGCCGCCGTATTCCTCGGGGATGAACATGCCCAGATAGCCAAGCTCGGCCAGCTTGTCGCGATTGGCGGCGGGGAATTCCTCTTTTTCGTCCCAATAGGCGGCCTTTGGGGCGAATTCCCGTTCGGCCAGCTTGCGGGTCTCATGGCGAAAATCTTCGAGTTCCGGATCGAGCTTGAACATGTCAGTTTGAGTCCTCTGCTAGTGTGGAAAACCCGGCCTGGCGCAATGCGCCCAGAACGCGCGCCGTATCGGCGCCCGCCGCCGGGGCGGGCATGGGGGGCACGCTGTCGTGACGTGCAAATTTCATCGGCAACCCGGGCACGGGGACCGTGCCCAGATCCGGATGCGGAAGGTCGTGGATCATGCCGCGGGTGCGCATGTCGTCGTCGGAGACCACCTCGGCCAGGGTGCGCACCGGCGCGCCCGGCACACGCGCATCGCTCAATGCTTCGAAAATCCCGGCACGGGTATGCTTCGTGGTCCATTCCGAGACCCAGGCATCGACCTCGGCGCGCCGCGTACAGCGCGCGGGGCCCTCGGCCAGTTCGGGATCCTCGGCCAGATCGGGGCGCCCCATCGCGCGGCTCAATTGCCGCCAGTGGCGATCATTCAGGCACATGATCGCCACCTGCCCGTCCCGCGCGGGAAACAGATCGTAGGGCGCGACCTTGAGCACCGCCTGGCTGTTGCCGGCACGGTCCGCAAACCCATCAGGCGCCAGAAGGAAACTGGAGATATTCGACGCCAGCGCGTGATGCGCCACGTCCTGCATGGCGATTTGCACGAAGTCGCCGCGCCCGGTCTTGTCGCGCGCATGCAGCGCCGCCATGACCCCGCCGAACAGGTGGATGCCACCGAGGAAATCGGTGATCGCCGCGCCGCATTTCACCGGCGAGCCGTCGGGGAAACCGGTCACCGACATCAACCCGGTCAACGCCTGAATGGGAAAATCCATCGCCGGCGCATCGCGGTAGACAGAATCGGCGGCGTAGCCCTTGCCCGACCCCATGACCAGGCGCGGATTGCGGGCGCTGAGTGTCTCCCACCCCAGGCCCAGCTTTTCCATGGTTCCCGGTCGGGAATTCTCGATCAGCACGTCGGCCGTATCCGCCAGCGCCAACAGCGCGGAACGCCCTTCGTCCGACTGGAGATCAAGCGTCACGCTTTGCTTGCTGGAATTCAGCATCATCGCCGCCGGGTTTTCGCGCCCGCCCGCAATGCCGCGGATGCTGTCGCCGCCGGGCGGCTCGACCTTGATGACCTCGGCCCCCATGAGCGCGAACATCAGCCCGCAATACGGCCCAAGGTAGACCTGGCCCAGGTCGACCACTTTGAGCCCGGCCAGAGGCCCCCCTGTGGACGTCGGCATCATGATCCGCAAAAACTCGGCTGGCGCTTTTCCCTGAAAGAGGCGACGGCCTCGCGATGATCCTCTGTCTGCATGATAAAGGCTTCGGCGGTGGCCTCGATCTCAAGATAGGTGGCAAAGTCGCAATCCATGCCGCGGTTCAGCATCGCCTTGCCCAGCCCGAAAGCGCGGGTCGGCCCTTCGGCCAGGCGCGCGGCAAGCGCATGGGCTTCCGTCTCCAGCGCGTCTTCATCGTGAATCGCATGGACGATCCCCAGATCGCGCGCCTCCTGCGCGCCGATCACCTGGGCGGTCATGAACATGGCCTTGGCGCGCTGTGTGCCGACCACCCGCGACAGCAGGTAAAGCCCGCCGCCATCGGGCACGATCGCCATCCGCGCATAGGCCTGACAGAACCGGGCCGAGGGTGCGGCCAGAATCACGTCGGCCAGAAGCGCGATATTGAACCCCACACCAAATGCAGGCCCCGCAACCGCCGCAATCACCGGTTTTTCAAGATCATAGAGCATCCGGGTGACGCGATGCTGCTGTTTCATGCGGTCGCGCATTGCGGTTGGCGACGAAACGGCAAAGGTGTTGACGTCTCCACCCGCACAGAACGCGCCCCCGGCTCCCGTGATCAGCAGCGCGCGGACACGGGGGTCGTCGCGCACCTCGGTGACGATACGCTCCATCTCCTTGCGCGCGGCCTGGTCAAGCGCGTTCTTCTTCTCGGGAAAGTCGAAGGTCATCCGACCGACACCGTCCGAACAATTGTAAAGCAATGGCACCGCTTGCTCCTCCCGGAAATGGGTCTGCTTGGCACAGGCTAAAGGCAGCCTGTGCCAACAAGCTATAGTTAGGCGTCGGAAAACAGACTTGTGTTAAATGGGGGCCGCCTTTTTTTTCCATTGCGATCCCCTAGCAGCGATGTTTCGCTCTGTATGTCTGTCCGCCATACACTTCGGTGAGGCCCCAGCTTCGCCGGACCTTGTTGAAATATTGAAGAAGTTTGATCATGTACTCCGACTCCACCTTGGGCCGCATGCGCCTGCCCGTCATCTGCTCTCCGATGTTTCTGGTGTCCGGTCCCGACCTGGTCATCGCCCAGTGCAAGGCTGGCGTGATCGGCAGCTTTCCGGCATTGAACGCGCGCGAGAACGATGGAGAGCCACCCCTGCTGGACGCTTGGCTCAAACGCATCACCGAAGAGCTCGATGCGCATAATCAGGCCAACCCCGACCGGCCGGCCGCGCCCTTCGCGGTCAACCAGATCGTGCACCGCTCGAATGACCGGGTCGAACGCGACGTCGAGATCTGTGCCCGCTGGAAGGTGCCGGTCTGGATCACCTCGATGGGCGCGCGGGAAGACGTGAACCACGCGGCACATGACTGCGGCGGTATCGTGCTTCATGACGTGATCAACAATCGCTTTGCCAGGAAGGCCATCGACAAGGGGGCCGACGGTCTGATTGCGGTCTGCGCCGGCGCGGGTGGCCACGCGGGCGCCCTGTCGCCCTTTGCGCTGGTTCAGGAGATCCGCGAATGGTTCGACGGTCCGCTGGCCCTGTCGGGATCCATCGCCACCGGAAGCTCCGTTCTGGGCGCGCAGGCCATGGGCGCGGATTTCGCCTATATAGGCTCGCCTTTCATCGCCACCACCGAAGCTGTCGCCGCCGAAAACTACAAGCAGATGATCGTCGACAGCAGCGCCGACGACATTCTTTACACCAGCCATTTCAGCGGCGTGAACGCGAATTATCTCAAACCGTCGGTCAGGGCGATCGGCCTCGACCCGGACAACTTGACCGGTGAAGACAACAAGCTCAACCTCACCAGCGGCGACGCCCGTCCGAAGGCTTGGCGCGACATATGGGGCAGCGGCCAGGGGATCGGCGCGGTACACGCGGTGACGACGACAGCGGAGTACGTTGACCGTCTCGACAGGGAATACCATGCTGCGAAGGAGGCGCTCTGCGCCTGACGCATGTGAGCGGCAGGTTGTCCCGCCGCCCATCGGTGTTTCCAGCCGCCGATTACGGATGCTTCGGACGCGGTCTCAATTGTCTTTCTGATTGACGATCAGGTCCGCATTCTCCGGCAACTCCGCGACGACGGTCACCGCGTCGGCACGAATTCTCGAATGCAGCTTGAAAGCCTCGGCGCTGGTGGCCTGGGCCGCGTCGGCATAGGCTTGAGCTCGGCATAGGCTTGAGCTATGTCTCTGGAGATGCCTTCAGACATGTCCATGCCTCTTTGTCCATCCGGGATTTAGAGCGGGCAATCCATGCGGAAGTTCGCCGACAAGATTTTCCGAGGCGTGCGGGCATGGTCGAAAAACACCTCGCAGAACTCCGTCTCGCCCGACAGGGTGTTGATCATGCGCACCTCGACACCGGGTTGATCCATGGGCGCTAAAACAAAACTGATGCCCTGCTGTTTCCTGGGCGTGTCCGGGTCGGTCCGCACAAGAACAGAACCGGCATCCTCCTCGGCCACGCCCCCCCCTGTGCGCCGGCCGCGCCGACAACCCAGGCCGTGCCACCAGTCGGTTTTCAGTCGGCGTAACGACAACTCGCCTCGGTGGGGCCACCGTTCGGTCCGCGCTCCCGCCAGGCGACAGCGGCCAGAACGGTTTCGCCACCGACAAGCTGTTCCAACTTGGCGTGAACCGGGCAATGGCGGCGGAGAAGGCCAAGGCTCAGTCCGCCGTTTTCCTCGGGCACGGTCACTCCGAAAACGCCAGCCTCGGCCAGTTCGCGGATCGTGTCCACGTCCCAGAAGCCACCGGCATCGCGCAGTTTTCTGGATCGTCTACTACCGCCCGCGCGCTCAAACAGGGTGCGCGCGCTCTCACGCAGCAGGCGAAGGTCTTCTTAGTCGCTGAAAAGCATATCAGTCTGTATCACTTATTTTTCGCTGGATCATAACGGGGGTGTCGGTTGAAAACACCACCTCGCCTTTGGGGTTTATGGCGCTGAGGGTATAATGCAAAATACCTCGGTCGGGTTTGCTTTTTGACGGCGTGACAGAGTTGATTTTCAATTCGATATCGAGGGGTTCGTTCGGGCGCACAGGCCGCAGCCAACGCAAATTGTCGAAGCCAATGCCACCGATATTGGCAACATCGACCATCATCTCCGTCATGACAGGTTTGAACACCTCAAGCATCGTCTGAAAGCCCGAGGCAATCAGACTGCCGTGAATGGTGGTCGCATAGTCCTCGTCGGTGTGCAGCTGTTGCGGGTCCCACTCCTCGGCAAATGCTATGATCGCCTCCTTGCTCATCGGGTTGCTGCGGAAACGAATGACCTGGCCCGGCGCGAAGTCCTCCAGATACTTCAAGAGGCACCCTCCTTTGAGAACCCGGAGTCATACCCGCTCGAATCCTTTGAGATTCGTACGCGGTTGAACTCTTCCAGTTTTGGATAGGTTTCCCTGAAGGCCGCCAGGAACTCCGTGATCGGTGCGTCGACGTAAAGCCCCCGGTCATTCACATATTCCATGTGCCGGTGATTCTGTTCGTCGAACTCGTGGAAGAGAGCGTCGTGATATCCATCAAAGACCAGCGGTTTGACCCCGAACCGTTCACACAGCTCCATGTTGAACGCAGGCGTGACCTTGTAGGTCTCACCGTCCAGCCACAACTGGACGTAGCCATGATAGATGAACAGGTCGCTGTCCATCAGCTCTTGCAACTTGGCCGTGTTCAGGTGGTTACGCACATCCGCAAACCCCAGAGCGGCGGGAATACCGACGGCCCTCAGGCAGGCCGCAAGAAGGATTGCCTTGGGTACGCAAAATGCTGCTTCCGCTCCGGCAATTCGACTGGCGCGATACGAATCCTCGTCCAGCGCGAAACAATAGGGATCGTAACGGATATCATCGCGAACCGCCTCGAACAGGCGGATTGCCTTGTCGCGGCTGGATGCATCCGCGGGAAGATCACGCAAAGCCTTGGACACGAACCCCTGCACTTCAAGGCTGTCGCTATCGACAAAATGCGACGGCATCACATACCGCTCGGCTTCTGCCGACAGGTCGTCTTTCGACTGTGTCATTGTATCCCCGTATCTTCCCACAATTTCTAACAATTGTTATAATTTAGCCTGGAAACCTAGCCGTCAATGGGTTTCATTCTGTCTTCTGCGGGTCCACGCCGAAGCGGGCATTGTCCTCTCCCAGGGCCGCCGCGCGTCCGGCCGAACCTGCGGGAGAACGAAATTGCGGCGCAATCGGCAGCGGCAGGGCTGGCACGTCCCGACCGGAAATGTTCAATCTCCGCTCGAACACGCCTCGCGCGGTGAAATGCGGATCGGCTGCGGCTTCGGCGGGCGTTTTCACCACCGAACAACAACAGTCCGCCGCCGTCAGCAATGGCTCCCAATGCGTTGACGGCTGGCTTCCAAGACGGCGCGCAACTTCTGCGGAACAGGCAACGGGATCGCTCCAGTCGTCGCGAAACTCCTGCGGCTGGCCGATAACATCACAGAAGGCTTGCCAGAATTTCTCTTCCAGCGCACCGACCGCGATCTGCCGGCCATCCGCGGCCGAATAAAGCCGATAGCGCGCAAGGCCACCGGTCACACGGTTATCGGCGTTGTCAATCTCCTGCCTGGCAATCACGCCTTGTGCGTGTGCCCAATAGGCAAACGTGAATGCGCCCTCGGACATCGCAATATCGAGGTGCTCCCCCTCTCCGCTCCTTTGTCGCGCCATCAGGGCGAGCAGGATATTGACGACCGCCGGATAGGTGCCGCCCCCGATATCCGCGACCAGCCCGAATGGCATCGTTGGCTGGTCATCCGGTCCGCGGCTCAGCGAAAGGACACCCGCGTCACCCACGTAATTGAGGTCATGACCGGCCGCCGTGGCCTTTGGCCCGGTCTGGCCATAACCCGTGATCGAACAATAGACGATTCCCGGATTGATCGCGCGCACGGCCTCGTATCCCAGCCCGAGCCGCTCCATCACGCCGGGGCGGAATTGTTCGACCAGAACATCGGCCTTCTCAAGCAAGGGACGCAGAGCATCGAGCGCATCGTTTGATTTCAGGTCGATGGCCACCGATCGCTTGCCGTGGTTCAGCACGGCAAATCCGATGCTTTCGCCGTCGATCTTGGGGTCGGTGTGGCGCGCGTCCTCGCCTGTCGCGGGACGCTCGAACTTGACCACCTCGGCCCCGGCCTCGGACAGCATGAGCGTCGCCATCGGGCCGGGAAGAAGGGTGCTGAAATCCAGCACCAGGATGTTCTTGAGCGGTTGCGTCATCAGTCTTGCCTCATGCGAACCGCGCGGCCCCGTTGTTAAGAACCACCACGTCGCGCGCCGGAATCGAAGCGCGGAACCGGGCCTCGCCGTCCTCTTCCCAGATTTCGAACCGCACGGTTTCGCCGGGGTAGACCGGCGCGGAGAACCGCACGTCCAGACCGACAAGCCGGGCAGGATCATAATCCAGCACCGACTTGAGGATCGCCCGGGCCGCCAGGCCATAGGTCGCCAGACCGTGCAGGATCGGTCGGTCGAACCCGACCGAACGCGCTACATCGGGGTCGGCATGAAGCGGGTTCATGTCGCCGCTGAGCCGGTAGATCAGCGCCTGACGCGGCAGGGTTTCAATATCACATATGTGATTGGGCGCCCGGTCCGGCAGCACCGCCGGCTTCGGGCCGGGCTTGTTCTCGCCGCCGAATCCGCCATCGCCTCGGCAGAAGGCCGACATCGCGACGCGCGCCAGCTTGTCGCCGCTATCGGCATCGATGATCTCGCGGCTTTGATAGATAACCGCCCCCTTGCCCTTGCCCTTGTCCGAGATGAAGTCGATCTTGCTGCGGCCGACGATCCGGCCCTTTACCGGCAGCGGCTTGTAGATATCCAGCCATTGCTCGCCATGCAGTACTTTCTGCCAGTTCACGCCGGTCCTGGGATCGCGCAGCCAGAAGCCGGGATACCCCATGGTAACGGCCATCGAGGGCACCGCCTTCAGGCCGTCCTCATAGACAAAGGCCAGCTCCTTCCTGTCGGTCGGGTCCTCGCCAAACCCCAGGCCGAGCGCGTAGAGGATAGTATCCCGCTCGGTCAGTGCCTGCTCGATCTCTTCGAAATCCCAATTCGAAAGTGCTTCGAAATCCAATGGCATGATCTTTCCTCCCTTGATTGCTGTCAGAGCGTGTTTTGTGGCCCCAGAATTGCCGTGACCTGGCTGGACAGAACGCCGCCGCTGCCATGCTGCCGAGCGAAGGGCGGACGAGTGACTACAAGGGCGCGGCGCTGATGCTCGATGCCTTCCCGAAGGCCAAGCCCCTGCTCGGCGACAAGAGCTACGATGCCGACTGGTACGATGCCGACTGGCTCCGCGCCGCCCTGGCCGACCGCGAAATCAGCGCCTGCATACCCACGAAGACAAACCTCAAGGTCCGGATTCCGCACGACACCACGCTCTACCGTCGGTGGCACAAGATCGAGAACATGTTCGGCAAACTCAAGGACTGGAGACGCATCCACACACGATATGATCGATGCGCTCATACTTTCATGTCCGCGATATGCATCGCCGCGACCGTCATCTTCTGGCTCCTCAATGAGTCCCGAGCCTACTTCGACAGCCCGCCGAGAAGCAATTTTTGCAGAACTTCCACAAGTTCGGCCAAAGAAATATTCCCCTTTTTCCCAGCCTTTTTTGGGTCAAACCATTCAACGGTCCAGTTCAATGCACCCAACATGAACTGCCGCAAGGGGACGATCCTGATATCGGAACGCAAACAACCGGAGTCCTGCGCGTCTTTCAGGATGCGGTCCCAAAGTTGTGCATATTCATTGCGAACAGGCCAATGCCGAGCGCGCACTTCCTTCGGTAACAGGCCATAGATCCGAATATTTGCCGAAGCGAATTCACTGGCCTGAAACAGGCATTCCATATGTGTGTCAATCGCCGCGGCTATTCTGCTCAGGCTGTCGGGAAATTGTTCCCGGCCAGACGCGGTCCTTCCGACACCTTCCAACAAATCTCGCAGCCCCAAATCAAGTACTTCGTCCAGAATGTCGTCTTTTGAACCAAAATGGTAGTATATGCTGCCCGCTTCGATCCCGGCCTCGGTTGAGATGGCGCGCATGGTTGCCGCTTTGTAACCGCGGTCACGAATGATACGCGCGGCTGCGGATAGCACTTGCTTACGGGTACGCGCTGCCTTGTTGGTATCGACCTCGGGTTCAAAAACCTGCTGATCGTCATGCCGGGGAACAAAGGCCAGAGCATGCCCATCTGTCACCACCCCATCCAACAACAGTCGTGTAACTCGCTCGGTCAATGTTGTGACGGGAAACCGCTCGGTGTCATACCATTCAACGGCCCAGTTGAGCGCACCGAGTACGAACTGGCGTACTGGCCTGATCGCGATATCGTCGCGAACACTGCCATTCTGCTGGGCTTCAGTCAAAAATTCGTTCCACAGGTCTGAATATGCTCGGCGCAGCGGACGGTGTCTTTGACGTAAACCTTCGGTTAGCGTCGGAAAGTTTCGAATGTTGGCGGAAGTAAAGTCGCTTTCGGTCAAAAGAAAAGTAAGGTGCGTATCGACCAATTCATACAGGACCTGCCGGAATTCCTTGTCCTGCGCCTTGGCCTTTGCCAGAACCCGCGACGCTTCATCATAAAGGCGACGCAATCCAAGCTCCAGAACTTCGCCCAGAATCTCCTCTTTGGACGAAAAGTGGTAGTAAATGCTGCCGGCCTCCATATTTGCAACTTTGGCGATCTTGCGCATGGTCGCGGCATTGTACCCTTCATTGCGGAAAAACTGTGCTGCCGCCGCGAGGATCGTCTCTCGCGTCTGCTCGGACTTACTTGGCTGCCCGCAATGCGGCACGGCGTTTTGGAGTTTGGGCGTAATACTCATGGGTAAATACCTCTGGACACACCGGTATCAAGCCGATAAATTCAAACAGATGTTAGATTTTAACCCCTGCAGTTCAAAACAGCAAGGGTCGGAAAGGAGCTTCAAGATGCGTGGACTGCAAGGTAAAAGAGTGATCGTCACAGGTGGCGGCAGCGGAATTGGACGCGAAGTGTGCAAACGTTTCGCCGAAGAAGGGTCCGAAGTTGCGGTGTTTGACCTTAATGCGGATGGCGCTGCCGAAACCGTATCGCTTATCGAGGCGAACGGTGGGAAGGCCAGCGCCCACACGGTTGATATTGCGGATCGCGCTGCTGTCGATACTGCCGTCGCCGCATTTGAAGCGGGCGGGCCTATCGATGTTCTAGTCAACAACGCGGGCTGGGATGTCGCGAAGCCGTTCCTCGAATCCGATGTCGCGCTTTGGGACAAAATCATTGCGATAAATCTTTATGGGCCGCTGCATATGCATCACGCGGTGCTACCCGGAATGGTCAAGAATGGCGGCGGTCGCGTGGTCAATATTGCTTCGGATGCCGGGCGTGTCGGATCATCCGGCGAAGCAGTTTATTCGGCTTGCAAGGGCGGAATCATCTCTTTTTCAAAAACGGTCGCACGCGAGCTGGCCCGCAAAGGCGTGCAAGTGAACACTGTATCTCCAGGGCCGACTGACACAGCATTGTTTGCAAGCTTTGCCGAAGGCGAAGCCGGCGTAAAGATCGCCGAAGGCCTGAAACGCGCCATTCCGATGAAACGACTTGGCCAGCCCGAAGATTACCCTGGGATCGTCTGCTTCCTAGCATCGGATGATGCTGGGTTCATCACAGGTCAGGTCATTTCCGTATCCGGGGGCCTGTCCATGCACGGCTAGGGGCCTTGGTTGGGCGCCTGCGTCCCCTGGAAGGTGAATAAACAGAAAAACCTCCCTAACTGGCCGCGCTCCGGCGCGGCCCTTTTTTCACAAGGATCAACATGTTTGATCCCGCCGGTAATATCCACAAAGACAGCAATCCCGCCAGTTTTTCCGTCCCCGCAATCACCGCACGGCTGAACGTCGGCAACGCCCGGGCCGTGCTGACGGTTGATGCCACTCCGCGCCGGGGCAAACCGGTGGCGAAGGAACAGACAGCAGTCAGCGCCGATAGAGGATCTTCCGTTCGTGCAGACGGTCGTCAGCCTGCGCCGCGACAGAGGAACATCCGCCGATCCGGCCCGCGATCTAGAGCATTTTTCATTCTAACGGACTCTTTGTGGATTCCCAAAAG
>CEOE01057295.1_pt1 | contig 33166 bp, 36 predicted proteins | sample 530211 | NCBI WGS metagenome assembly CEOE01 (sample SAMEA2619779, study PRJEB7988) | marine metagenome | isolation source: saline water (ENVO:00002010), including
GCCAAATAAACATAAAATGGCTTTAGGATTTTCTGGATATTTACTTCAAAGCTGGTTAATAAGAAAACAAGTGATGAAAATTGCACAGGGCACCAAAGTTTTAGGAATTTCAACTGGTAGACTGGCAGAAATAAAGTTCTTTATTCCTTCGTATGCTGAACAAACCCAAATCTCCCATTTTTTAAGTGCTATAGATAAAAAAATAACATTGATACAAACCCAAATTGAAAACACCCAGCAGTTTAAAAAGGGGTTGTTGCAGCAGATGTTTGTTTAGAATAATTGACATGATTTTCACCAACGAGAAAAAACTTATCCGAGATGCCAAGCGAATCATTGCCCACCACAATGAGATTACGAGATTAAAAGGGGAGAACTTTAATCTGTTTTCTATCCTTAAAATCGAGCACAAAGAGAATGGCACACATTCTGCTTTTTTAGGTGAACTACTACAACCAAAAGGCTCACACTTAAAGGGAAGTTTGTTTTTAAAACTGTTCTTAGAAACTGTGGACAACAATACTATCGACCTAGATAAAGCCAGTGTTACCTTAGAAAAGGATATAGGGAAACGAGACGATGTTAATCTGAAAGGAGGTAGGGTAGATATTTATATAACCGACCAAGTCAACAGCATTTGCATTGAGAATAAAATTTATGCAGCCGACCAAAATGTTCAGATACAACGCTATTGTAACCATAACAAGGAAAATAACACGGTATGTTACTTAACGCTTAGTGGCTCAGATGCTTCAGAGGTAAGTAAAGGGGAGTTGGTTGCGGATAAGGACTATTATCTCATATCGTATAAGAACGATATAATAGAATGGCTGGAGGCCTGTCTTAAGGAATCAGCAGAAGACCCAATTCTCAGGGAATCCATAAAGCAATACATTATTTTATTAAAGAAACTGACCAATCAATTAACCGATAAAGCAATGGAAAAGGAAATGCACAGACTTGTCAAGGAAAATTACAATGCAGCTCAGATTATAAGCAATTTAATTTCTGATGTCGAATTGGAAACCACCAAACAGTTTGTTGATGAGGTTGCGGAAAGACTTAAAAAGGAGCTGGATGAGCATTGGAGAATAGTAGTGGATGATGATTTGAGCCAACCATGGAAGGGTATAACGATAACCAATGACAAATGGCCAGAAAATATTTCCATCAAATTAGAGGGAGAATCCAAAATACCTTGGCAAAAGTCCATATTTGGTATTATAGCTACTAAAGAAAAAGTGGAAAGAGCGCCATTGAAAGTAGTCTTGGGGCAACATGAATATTTTCAGTCAGGCTTTAGGGAAAGCAACATATGGCCGTATTACAGGTACATCTTGGATTTCGATAATGTAAGTAATCGTTCCAAACAATTTAATGCCAGCGAACGAGAAGATTTAATTGAACGTGTTAAAGCGAAGCTTTTAGAGATATGTGAGGTTAGTGAAGCATCTTTGGCTTCTTTAAATTAGATATCAAGAACTAAAATGACAAATCCAATTTTTACTAAGAGGTGATTCGGTAAGTATTTATGAAGAAGGGAGTATGAAAGAAGGTGTAGGAAAACCCCAAAAATTCTAAGGTTTTTCTATAGTCGATTTAAACTATATAATTGTATCTTGTTAAACACGGCTCCAACAGATCTGTCTTCCCCCTTTTTTTACTAACCAAAACCCACCACTATGAAAACCATTTTGTTATTTACCTTGTTCGCTGTTTTTCAATTATCATTTTCTCAATTCATACGGAAAAGCTATACACCTTTAGGTGGTTATACTCTAGGTGAAAATGTTCCAAACCCTATTCTGCTCTATAAGCAGAATATCAACGAAGAAAAAGGGCATTTGTTCAATCAAAATATGATCGACATTTTTTTTGCTGAGAAAATTGGAACTGCTTTTGGGGGTTCGAACGATATATCATTGCAAAAATACTTTGCAAGCTTGAATTCAACAGATGAGTCTTTCACCATTGGTTTTAATTTTGATGATAGATTTGGGAATGCCTTGGAACAACTTAATTTCGTTTTCTCAGGTGGTTTCAAATTCAATTCCAAAGAAGGTTTCTCTAGTATTAGAAATAGTGTTGATGGATTCATAGGTCGGAATGTGGGTGCTGTTTTAAAATTTTCGTTTATCGGTAATGGCATTCTAAATTATGGGAACAAAACAAAAAAAGGAAAAGTCGTGGTTGAGCGAGCTGCAGTGATTAAAAGGCATCGAGAAATAGTCTATGATAAGGTTGAAAAAAAAGTACAAAAATTTAATAAGGAAGAATTTGCAACCTACAATAACATTTTGGAAAACATGTCTGGATTAAAGCATCAAATTTCACCACTAAAAAAAGTCTTAGATAGAAAAAGTAAGGGTCTGTATAAAGAAATAGCTGACGAGGAGATTAAGTTTTTAAAAGAAAACAAGCTCTATAGGTGGATGGGAACCTATTGGTTTTCCTTGGATGGGTTTGTTCCTTTTGGTAGCAAAGAATATAATGTGACGCCAATAGTTGATAATGAAGCGGCAAAGAAAGAATTGTATAATTTTAGTCTCAGTCTTTCTGGGAATGGATTTATTGAATGGTCTGGGGGTCAATCACTTTTTTTTAAGATGATATATAAAGTTGAAAGAACTAATAATATAATTTTGGATGAGTTAAGCACAACGGCCTTTCAATCTGGAAGTATCAATCCAGACAATACTGTAAATATCACTCCTGTGGTTAGTGCTTACGATACGGTATATGATGACTTTCTAAGAGAATCAATTACAATTGAGCCAGCTATTTTTTTATTTAAGAATACAATAGGCTTTAGCCCCTCAGTGGAGTTTAATTTAACTGAAAAGTATAATGCAACTAATTGGAAATTGGGCATTCCAATAAGTTTAAAGGATAAAGAAGGAAAGCCGAAAGTGAATTTTGAAGTGCAATGGAAACAAATCTCTACGCTTTCTAAAGTCAACCATATAGTTGGAGTGACAACGAGCTTTCTTTTTGGAGATTTGATTAATTAGTATATGACCACCCAACCAGAATACATTTTAGAAGAAAACCTAGTTGAACAGCTACAAGAATTAGGCTATACCAAAGTCAATATAAAAGACGAGGTGGAGTTGCTCGCCAACCTAAAAAAGCAGTTGGAAAAGCATAACAAAGCCAGTTTTTCGGAGGCTGAATTTAGACAAATACTTAATCAACTGTCCAAGGGCAACATTTACGAAAAAGCGAAAACTCTTCGTGATCGCATTACCTATGCCAAAGATAATGGGGAAACGGGTTATGTGGAGTTGATCAACCAAGTGCATTGGTGCAAAAATCAATACCAAGTTACCCACCAAGTATCTATGGAGGGTGCATATAAAAACCGCTATGATGTCACCATACTCATCAACGGTTTGCCCTTGGTGCAAATAGAGCTTAAAAAGCGAGGTTTGGAAATGAAAGAGGCCTTCAACCAAATCAACCGTTACGAGAGGCATTCATTCAGTTCGGGAAGTGGTTTGTTTCAATACGTGCAGCTTTTTGTCATCAGCAATGGAGTAAATACGAAATATTTCGCAAACAACCCTGTAAAGGCACGTTCCTTTAAACAAACCTTCTTTTGGGCAGATAAGGAGAATAACATCATCACGCAATTAAGCGATTTTGCCACAGCGTTTCTAGAGCCTTGCCACCTCTCCAAAATGATAACCAAATACATCGTACTGAACACGGCCAATATTTTAATGGTATTGCGTCCATATCAATATTATGCCACTGAAGCTATAATGGAGCGTGTGAAAAACAGTAAGAAATATGGTTATATATGGCATACCACGGGATCGGGCAAAACATTGACATCTTTTAAAGCTGCCCAAATATTAACCAATTTGGAAGATGTGCATAAGGTGGTTTTTGTGGTAGACCGCAAGGATTTGGATTATCAAACTATAAAAGAGTTCAATAGCTTTAGTGAGGGCAGTATAGATGCCACAACCAACACAGGTACTTTGGTGAAACAGCTCTCCGACGACACCAAACTCATTGTAACAACCATACAAAAACTGAATACAGCTATCTCGAAGCCCAAACATATGGCAAAAGTGGATAAGCTGAAAAATGAGCGTATCGTATTTATTTTTGATGAATGCCATCGCAGTCAATTTGGCGATACCCATAATGCCATTAAAACCTATTTTGGTAATGCCCAAATGTTTGGTTTTACAGGTACTCCAATTTTTGCTGATAACTCCGTAAAAAACAAGCTGGGAAGACGAACCACCAAGGATTTGTTTGATGAGTGTTTGCATAAATACGTCATTACGGATGCCATTCGGGATAGAAATGTATTGAAGTTTTCCATTGAGTACATGAACACTGTAAAATTAAAAGAAGAGGTGGTTGATATTAAGGTGGAGGATATTAATACTGCTGAGGTATTGGAGGCTCCTGAGAGATTGGAAAACAACGTTGATTTTATAATCAATAATCACAACCGAAAAACGCATAACAAACGATACACGGCCATTTTTTGCGTTCAGAATGTAAAGACCCTAATTAAGTACTATGAGTTGTTTCAAGCAAAGAAATTAGCCGGAGAACACGAATTAAAAGTAGCGACTATCTATTCTTACCAAGCCAATCAATTGGATGAGGATGCCCAAGGCTTTATCCCCGATGAAGATTATGAAGATTTTGCAGCAGAACCCTCGTCACAATATGATACCAAGCATACAAGGGACAAATTGGAAGAATTTATTGGTGAATATAACCAGATGTTCAAGACCAATTATTCCACCAATGAGTTTTATTCCTATTACAAGGATATAGGGAAGCGGGTAAAAAATAGACAGGTGGATGTTTTGTTGGTGGTCAATATGTTTTTGACAGGCTTTGACAGTAAATTGCTCAATACCATTTATGTGGACAAAAACCTAAAGTACCATGGCTTGATACAGGCCTATTCTCGTACCAACCGAATACTGGATGAGGTTAAATCCCAGGGAAATGTTGTGGCCTTCAGAAATCTAAAAGAAGCCACTGACGAAGCCATAACCCTCTTTTCCAATAAGGAAGCCATTGAGGAAATCATAGTACAGCCCTATGAGGATTATATTGAAAAGTTTGATGAAGCCGTAGAACGCGTTAAGGCCATTGCACCAACCTTCGACAGTGTGAACGATTTGGTATCTGAAGCTGAAGAATTGGAATTTGTAAAGGCCTTTAGGGAATTGATGCGGGTAAAAAACGTACTTGGTACGTTCACCGAATTCAGTTTTGAGGATTTGGGAATGGACGAGCAAACCTTTGAGAACTATAAAAGCAAGTATTTGGATTTGTATGACACCATAAAGTCAGAAACCCAAAAAGAGAAAGTATCCATTCTAAATGATATAGATTTTGAATTGGAGCTGATTCGGAGGGATGAAATAAATGTCACCTATATTCTGACGCTGTTGGCCAAACTTCATGACTCAGAGCCAAAGGAGAAAGAAGAACAGCGCAAAGCGATTTCAGATATACTGGCCTCAGAATCTCAATTAAGAAGCAAAAAAGAATTGATAGAGAAGTTTATAGAGGAAAATCTCCCGTTGATAACGGACTCAGAACTGGTTGCCAATGAGTTTGAATCCTTTTGGACAATAGAAAAGAGAAAGGCCATACTGAAATTGGCAAAAGAAGAAAACTTGGACTACCAAAAGTTGGTCGATTTGGTCAGTAACTACCTATTCACGGAAAAAGAGCCTTTGCGGGATGAGATTATTGCTGTAATGAATGTAAGACCAAGCCTTAGGGATAGAGCCACTTCATCTGACAGGATATTGGATAAGGTCAAGGACTTTGTGGAAACGTTTATTGATGGGATGGGGTAGATAGTTCAGCGTAAGAAGGTCCTTTATCATCAGCTCTAATAAAGATGTCTCTGATCTTTTTTCATAAATTTACAATATAGTTGCCTCACCACGGTCAAGAATGGGCCAGCACCTCGCGGGTGATGGGGGCACAGACGTCTGATAAAGACAGCGTGGTGTGGCAATGAACCCGCTTATTCAAGCCTAAACGACATTGCTCATAAAAAAATATCGTTTCCTCAACGTCCCCCAAAAAGTACAATTTGCCACAACATCCCAACACTCCTAAAATCTCCGGTTTTGCAATGGGCACCGGAGTGGCCCTAGATGGTTTTAGGCCATTTCATAAACAGTCTGAAACAATTGTTTGTCCAATCGTTCCTGACATGAAAAGCTTTTTTTAAGACTTTCATGCAGTACGGTATTAAAAGCATTGTAACCCAACCAAAGGTTTGGGGTTACACCTAACTGGACGGACTCATGGTTCAGGATTTCAATGACCTCACGGGCTCTTTTGGAGGGAGCATCGTTTTGATCACTGCATTCGTAACGAAAGAGTTTTGTCTGATCGAGCACCTCTTTCACAAAGGCCTTGGTATCCAATAGCTCCGCGGTCATCATCTGATGGAACTTATCGGAGATGGTATAGAACTCATTGTCCATGAACTTTTCAAAAAGCCCTTCTAGTTCGGGCATGATCAGCTTCACACTGTTCTTATGGTGTTTGATGGAAAAACCGATCTCCGTCTGGGCAACATGAAGGCCATTGGAGCACACCTTACGGTAGAACCCAAAATGCCCCGATGTACGCTCGCTCCCATCATAGGCGTTGGTAAAGCGTAGCATGGGCAGAATGGCATCCTCCCGGTTCCCCACTGAAAACTGGGTACTATCGGTAAGAATGAAGTCCATACTGAAACTTCGGTCCAAACGGTTAATGGTCTGACGAGAGTACTCCAGACCGGTTTTAATGACCCTGGCTTCGGCTTTCTTGAAAAACAGTTCATTTGGAATATGCCCATAGCGTTTGGAAACGACGTTCACGATTTTACCATGGCTTACAATAGCCTGTTCCATCCCTTTTCTACTGGGCATTCCGGTCAATTCTTCCAAAGGTCTGAGTTGTGTTGGTACAAAGACCTGGTCCTGTTGCAATCTGTTCAAATACATAATTTATGGATTTAAGGTTAAACAATATGTGCCGGACACTGCAAACAGAAGACAGGCTGTGTAGTGGCAAGGAAACGGAATATAAAGGGACGAAAGGAGCGGCTTTATGCCGTCCCTTGTCCGAAACAGGATGCGAGGTTTAATTTGCGACACCTATTGATGGAACCCTTATTCATGGACATCCAATAGGGGCTGTTCGATTCCACAGAAGTTCGTAATATTGCCGACATTTTGATCAACAGAAATGAAAATAAGACCAAATCTTAACCTACACTTGCAACCAAAACCTTTTAAAATCCCAAAGGAAAGTAATCCATATTATGTAATCACAGGAGGCCCCGGTGTGGGCAAAACCTCCATATTAAATGAACTCAATCAAAAGGGATTTACCGTCGTACCGGAAATAGTTCGCGAACTGATCAAGGAGCAACAAGCAACCGATGGGGAAGCACTGCCCTGGAAGAACAAACGGTTATATCGGGATATTATGTTTGACCGCTGTGTTGAAAGTTTTGAAAGCGCTATGAACGATCATAAAAAAGAGGGACCCGTATTTTTTGATCGCGGCTTTTTAGATGCCCTTTGCTATGCCAACCTTAAAGGTATTCCGATCAAGAACAATATGAAGATCATGGCGGAGACTTGGCGGTACAACACCTCTGTTTTCATACTCCCTCCATGGAAAGAAATCTATCATACGGATGAGCAACGAAATCAGGATTGGAACGAGGCGGTGTTCACCTATAATAAAATGATACAGACCTATCGAACCTACCAATACGATCTAGTGGAAGTTCCCAAGGTCTCCATCAAGGAACGTGCCGATTTCATCCTGGACTATCTGAGGAATAATTAAGGTTTCCCGTGAACCCACGGTCAAAAAAAAGACAACAGATTACAATTGATTTCTTCTGCCCGATGGACTGAATATATGATGTTGGGTTGCCGTAAAGTAATCCCTGAAGACTTGATTCAATGGATGGTCCATTGTACTAGCACGTATTCCCAATATAGGAAAGACCCGTATGACCTCATGGGTCAACGATTGTACGGAACACGATGCTTTTTGATGAATTTTTTCGACATAAGATTCTGGAATGTTCCGTGCTTCCGCTACCATGGACTGTATACGTTCCCCATCGCCCATACATTCTTTAGAAGCATCCAATACCATATGATGCAGGTCTTTCAGAATACCCTTATCGGCAACGATGAGTTGGGCCTCTTCCAAAAAACGTTCGGCCATACCAATATAATTGACCCACAGGGTCAAATCGACAAACACACTGAATGGAATTTTAAAAATGGGCTGGGGCAGGTAAAATGTATCATATACAAAACTATATTTCCCATCCACCCATTGGGAGTTGACTTCAAAGGAATCGGTGGCCGTGGCCCGTAGTCCCATGGTGTTCCAATCATGGATTATCTCCACCTGTTCTTTTTTCAACAGGAAGGAACGAACCATAGAGGTTCCGTCATCCATCAGCACATCAGCACCATTTTCCCGAATTTTAGCATTCAAGGTAAAATGGGTCAGGTAAGGAGCTCCCGTGGCATACTTCCATGTACCGTTTATTACGTAACCATCACCTACCTTGTCCGCGGTCCCAAACACTCCGCCAGTTCCTCCAAAAATAGGTCTGTTATTTCCGTTGAACAATTCATGGCCCACCTCCTTAGGTAGATTCCCGACAAAGAAATTAGCTCCACTGCAAAGGGTCACCGTCCAGCCCAAGCTACCATCCAATTGGGCCAAGGAGCGTAAGGTATCCAATCCATCGGTCAGGGACATTTCCAATCCACCATGGGATTCTGGCACCCACAGGTTCCAAAGATTTTCTTTGGCGATCCATTGCAGCACCTCCTTGGGCAGGACCTCTTTTCCAAAGCAAAGTTCACCAATCTCATGCATATGCTTTATTCCTTTCATTATCGATGATTCTTTTCCATTTGATATACCCTGAAACGGCCACAACGAACAAGAATGCCGTCAATCCGGCATAGATGTACAGTTCCTTATAGATCAACAAGGGAACCGAAATCAGGTTGCTGATGTTCAGATAGATCCAGTTCTCGATCTTGCGTTTGGCCATCAACCACATACCGGCCCAGGCAAAGGCCACGACAACGGCATCCCAATAAGGCACATCGGAATCCGTATGTTGTCCCAACCAATAGGCCATTAAGACAAAGCAACCCAATATAATACCTGCAGCCACACCATGTTCCCTTCGATTGGCGTAGGCGATGGGAGCCTCTTGCTTTTGTTTACCCATTTTCCAATAGAACCAACCGTAGATGCTCATGACCAGATAATATAAGTTCAGTAAGATATCGGCATACAACTGGGATTGGTACAGCACATAGATACTGATCAAAATGGCCACGATACCGAAAAGGTAATTGTTTACATTGTTCTGACGGGCCATGAGTACCTGGACCACCCCAAAGGCAGTTCCGAGCCACTGCATTACCACAATTTGAGAAAATAAATCCATGTATTGGGTCTCCTTTTTTTGATAAAATACACAGGGGACCCCAAAAGGAAGATAGGCCAAAATGGCCTTGCCTTAATCCCTACGCCAGTATTACCTGGATCAGGTGCGAAGTGATTCACTTCCGGGTATGATCTCAGCCCTTTTTCGGGCACCCCATGTGATGTTCAAAGGTAGGGAATAGTTACAATTTAAAAAGCGATGGAAAGATAAATTCCACATGGGTTCTTTTATTTAAAAATCGAGCTGATCTCCCGATGCACCTTCAAATAATGCTGTTCCAAATCCTCTTCCGAAAACTCCAATGATTCCGGTAAACCCTTTAAAATCTCAGGCTTCAGAAACCGAACCTTTCTATCCTTCCCGTCCGCAAACACCACGAATTCCCCTTGGCGTAATCGGAAGAACACCTCTGCCCTTCGTTTGGACACCTCCTTCTCCCCTTCCGTGATTCGTCTTTCCAGATTCAGACCAGAGCTCTTGCTTACACTTCGGGTCGGTATCTTAACGAGTTCAAAGAAACGCTCATAGTATCGGGCGGTATCAGGGTCGTTCACCTTTCCGAAAAACTGATAGGATAGATTGGAAAGTATCGCTTTACTGGCCTTCTCCCCGTACATCATATCGTTCTGGATCTTGTCCTGTAGGACATATACGCTCACGATATCATAACTTCTCAGTGTGGCCGGTATTCGGTGCATGTTCAATAATCGCAAAGTGGAAGCCTCCTCCAACAACATAAAGGAGGGCTTGCGGTTCCGCCTGCTCATCTGTTTGGAAATCGTATGGATGATCGTTGCGATCACTGGGGACAGAGAAGCATCCTTTTGGGGATTGTTCACCAGGGCAATGACAGATAGGTTTTTTTCATTGTTGATATCCAAGGGGATCTCATCCTTGGAAAGGACCATGAATATCTTCCGAGTACTGATCTTTTTAAATCCGTTGGCCAGGGTACTGAGCACCCCGGCCGTCTGACGGTCCGATCCCATCCCGCTGATAAAGGCATCGGCCATAGCGCGGGAGGTCACGTTCCCCCGTAAGAACTTGATCAGGCTCTTGGTGGCCAATTGTTGGTAAAGTGCCATCAAATGGGGCAGGGTACAATATTGGGGATAGTCCGTTTTCAATCGCCATATAAGTCCACTGACCAGGCCCTCTGCGGCATCCTTAAAGAAACGGGAGGTGCTGTTCTCATCCGAGTCGCGGTGTTCCATCAAATTCTCCAAAAGAACCCGAGACACTTCGTGCACACTTTCCTCATCGGGCAGGTATTTGGGCGCAATGGGATTGACACGGTGATAAATGGGGCCAAAGGATACAATCCGAAAAGGCACCTTTTTCTCCTTCCAAAGCGGATAGGCCATTTCCGTGATCTCAAAATCCTTGTAATCGTGGATGATCCCGGAAAACCGTTCCTTTCGGAAATGCTGCAACAATCCATAGATGACACTTTCGGTCTTTCCGCTGCCAGCGGAGGCCATTACGGAAATCCCCCTTCGGATATTGCCGAGGACCAGCCTCCTTCCCCGTACCTTCAATTTCACTTCAAAGACCTTGGAGGGTTGATTGGAATCCTTATGATGATCCACCAGACCAAAGATCACGGTATGCACAAAAAACAAGGGGAGCCAAAGGGACAGCGCCCCTTCCAAAAAAACATCCCAATATTGCAACCAAGCTGTGGCCATGGCCAGTACCACTATGAACACAGTTCCTATGATAAAGCCATGTTTGAGATACCGAACGGCCACTGCCGATATCCCTCCCCAGAGCAACAAACAAACAACGATCCCGGTCCAACCCAACTGTTCCATCATTCCATATTTTTAAATTCCGATCGACCCAGATTCCATGGCCTTTCCGATACCTTTTTTCAGCTTCATCATGGCTTTGTAGGCCAATTGTGCCTGGTTGGCAGGGATGCTCGGCACCTTGACCCCGGCCCTGAACAAGAGTTGTTTGGCAGCTTGTTTTTCGTTGGCGGGCAATCCCAACAGTGTTGCAAAGAATAGCTTGGGATACTTGTCCAACAGATTTCGGGCATGATAGGTCTCCACAAAGTTCCTGCGGTAGCCGAACTGCCCATCAAAGGCCTTTTCCGCGGCCCTGTAGAATTTGTCCCGATCAAAGCCCTGCTTTACCTTTTCCCCATTAAGGGTGGTTTCCGAAGTGCGGAACTTGGAGCCGGGGGACAGACTATGAGAGTTGGTCACGTCCTTCCGACTGACGATGATATGGATATGGCTCTGGTGCCCTTCTTTGGCCATCCCGGGAACGATACGTTTACCGTTGAGCCTATGGGGTGCTTCCCTTTCCAAGGTCTTGATCCTTTCCTTCAGCTTACTGATATCACCTACCGCCCTACCTTGTTTTAGGGCCCTGACCTGATGTTGGAGTTCCAATATCCTTGTGGCATGGGCCTGATTTTCCCTGACCGCTTTATCCTTTTCGGAATACGTCCGTTCCCATTCCAGTTTCGCAAAGTACAATACGTCCTTGACCGTTATTTCCTTATCCCTATAAAAGGAAGCTGCATAGGTCTTCATGATTTCCCTAGTGTATTGTTTCAGTTTTTCGGGGTCGTTCCCGATATGTTTCAATTCCGATTGGGAGGGACTGACCATGATGGAATAAAACTTCGGGTCTTTTTTGGAGAGCTTGGCGGTATTGGCATCGATCTCGGCAATGACCCTATCGGCCCCTATATTGTTCTCGGTCTGATTGAAAAACAGCTCTTGGTCTTCCGGGGACCTCCCTTCGTTCTCCTTTTCCAGATAGCCCACAAAATCCCGGGCACTGCCCTGGTAATTTTTCCCTAATTGTTGACGTGTGATGGCAATGTACATGTTATGGGTTTTTGATTTTTTGTTGGTAGCGCTCAATGAGCTCAGGGTCCAGGTCCAACTTGAGGTAATCCTTCCCCAATCGGTTCTTCACTGGAACAACGTGGTCTAGGACATGCTTAAAGTCCCGTTTCAATGCCTCCATTTCCTCCTTGAGGTGTTCATGCACGATTTTGGGAACCTGGATCTCCGTATCCAACAGTTCGGGATTGGACGGTGTTTGCTTTTCGGTCAATTGTTGCTCAAAAAAATCGAAGTCCCCTTCCCATCCGTCCTCTTCCTCGGGTTCCAGTTCCTGCTGAAAAAGGGCTTGGATCATACTGACCGTCGGTAGGGTCTGTTCCTTTTCGATGCTCCGCATAATGGCCACCATGGCATTGAACCTTTTTTTGATCAAATATTTGAGGCCGGCGATGGTCTCGTTCATCCGTTCATCAGGGGAAATGCCATTATGGTCAAAGAACTCCACCATGGCCAACAAGGTCATGGAATGGGACTTTCCCTGTCGCTTGGAAAAGCCCTTGAACTTTTGGAGCACCGATTTCTTGATGCACACCGTGCGAAACGCTTCCTTTTCGTATCCCTTATCCATTTTTAGCTTAAAAATTCCTTGGTTTTATTGGTCCCAGCGCAGTTTTACGCTAAAAATGCCCAGGGACCTATTTCTGTATATTGCCCAAAACCCCATAAACAGTGGGCTTACGGAGTAACCATGATCGGTAGCGCTGCGCCAGCACGCTATCCTCTTGCTCTTCCTTTTTGTGCAGCGGCCCAAAAACGAATCGCACAACAGGGACAAAAAACCCAGTTGCATTGTATCTAAAAGTCAAATCGAATGGTACGGACTTCAGGAAAGTCAAATCGAATCGCCGTACATTGTGATTGTTGCATAACAACAGGCTAAATATAGGAAGATTAAGCCGTTGGGCATAGAAAAACCCAATCATAATGATCGGGTCGCTTTGTTGCCTTTTGCCCCCTCCAAAGGGGCCAAATTGCCATCCATTGTCCAAGGGTCACATGAGCCCATTGTCCGCAAAACTGTAATAACGTCCATCGGGTGCCAGGATGATATGGTCCAAAACGGTGATATCGAAAAGCTGGGCCGCCTGTTGGATTTTTTTGGTCAATTGTCTGTCCTGCTCGCTGGCCTTCAATTGCCCGGAGGGGTGGTTATGTGCCAAGATAATGCCCACGGAAAGTGTTTTGAGGATAATGGCAAAAAGAATGCGCATGTCCACCAGGGTTCCCGTGATCCCACCATGTGACAACGGATAGATGCCCTTGACCTTGTTGGAGCGATTGAGCAGAAGGATCATGAAGGTCTCGTGCAATCCTATGGTATCGGCATCCCAGTTGTTGAACAACAGGGCCCCCACATCCTTGGAATTGGTGATCGACAGTGATTTCAGGGTACTGAGCTTCTCCCGGTAACTGATCTGTATCTCGTTGACTGAATGTTCCATCGTTTTCCTGTTAAGATTGAAAAAGGAAGGGATGCCCAAGTCTGTTCCCTGGGCACCCCCTAAGTCTTTATTCCTCATTGGTGGTTCCCCCCAACAATAAGACCTCGTTTAGGACCACTTCGGTCACATAGCGTTTGTTCCCTTCCTTGTCCTCATAGGAACGGGAGGTCAATTTTCCCTCGATGGCGATCTCCTTGCCCTTGGTCACAAAACCTTCGATGATATCTGCCAGCTTGCCCCATCCGATAAGGGTGTGCCATTCGGTATTGGTGATACGTTCCCCTTGGCTGTTCTTGTAATGTTCGTTGGTGGCCAGGGTCAGGCGCGCCACTCGTTTCCCACTCTCCAGGTTGGTGATTACGGGATCTTGTTCCACGTTTCCGATAAGTTGCACTTTGTTTCTCAATGTACTCATGATAAAAAGCTTTTAGTGCCTACCTCCCATTATTGTATAGGTTAGCAGGCGGGTTAATAAAATCCCCATTTTATTTGGTCTTTGTTTCCCAAATTTTAAGGGGCGTTTGTTTGCTTCTTACGTGCGCAGCACCATAAAAGAAGGGGGTTCTGTCAAGGCTTTTGAAAGGAAATCGGGAGGCTCCGTGACGTAGCAAAACCTCATGTCATGACAATGACAGGATTGGTTTTGAAGGAAAGGGAAACCCTATTTGCGAACAAAACAGGGCATGGCCTTGACAGGTTCGATAAGGGCCCATGGGAATTCCTTCAGACCCAATGGACCAGGGAGCGTACGGAAAGTGCAGCGAGTGCAGGCCTTGGTGTCCTTATTGGAAGTCCCAGGGCACTGTCCTGTTTTTCGATGCACCGAAAAACAACAAGGGCTTCTTTTATTATGGATCCCTTAAAATTTGTTGGCCAACTGAGCATGCGCAGTGGACCAAAGCAAAGACCGAAGAAGTCTTTGCAAGGGACAGTGTCCAAGAGCATCCGAAGTGCGGCAAACATCAAAATGGAGATCACAAGTCAAGTAGGATGGAAATAATTCCATTGCGAAGTATATACACTAAAGTATATAGGGGGCTATTTCGTTCACTCAATGATTTCCCGGAGATAGTCCACATAGGCATCCAGCTTTATGTGGAAGTCCTCTACTCCATAGGTGGCCTTGCAGAGTATATCCATTTCCTTTTGGGCATACGCCTTCATGGAAACACCATTGCTATGTTCCATATAATTGGAGAGCAACAATTGATTAAAATCGCTGGAAGCCTGGATTTGATGTACCAGCTTATAAGGTTTTACTATCGCAAGGCTGAAATGTATGGACATATTATTGGATAAAATATATGTTATGGCGCCATTAAAATTTCAAATCCCCAAAATCGGTATCGGTCACATATTTGTCCATTTTCTTGCCATGGACGAACACGCCCATATTTAATATGTTTTCCCTGATAGGACAAAGTTCCAGTTCCACAAAGAACCTATCAATGGCGTATAATTGAAAATAACAGTCTATGGATTTAAATTGGGTCAGGTAAATGCCCTCATCCCATAGTGTATCCCATTGTTCCTCATGGGACATGGTGAGAAATTCATAAATACCCATCAGTACTCAACTTTTACATCATCATATTCGAAATAATCCGTTGCTTCCGGTTGGTTACCGATGGCATTTTTGCCGCGAAGTTTCGCCACCGTATATGCCTTAAGCTCAGCTTCCGGGTAAGGCTGTAAAAGCTCCTCCAGTCTTTTTTGGTCCAGTTCGTCCCGATAGGGCTCCAACCAGGCATCCTCCAGTTCATCCGGCAATATCACGGGCATCCTGGGCCCCTTTAATTTGGGATTGTTATGGATTTCCGCCATCATGGGATTCCCCTCGGTGGTCACGATGGAAAAGGTATTGAGCATCTCTCCTGTCTCGGGGTCTGTCCATTCGTTCCAAAGGCCCGCAAGGGAAATCGGATGTCCATCCTTTCTGGAAATGTAATAGGGAACCGTTTCCTTGCCGTGATGGTGGTGTTCATAGAAGCCGTCGATACATATTATGCAACGTTTGTCCTTGGCTGAACTTTTATATGAACTTTTTGAGAACATGGTCTCTCCCCTGGCATTCAAAGTCTTGTTCCAGATATCCTTTTTGTCCTTGGCCCAAAAGGGTACCAGTCCCCATTGGGAGACCACGGGATAATTGGGGCTTTCGCTGGTATAAATGAACATTTTGGGATGTTGGAACCCAGTTACGTGAAACAGGGGAAGATCGGTTTCCCTGACCAATTTCTCCTTGATCTCCCGTATGGCATGCTCATCCGCATCGCGCATGGCCCTTTTGAGCTGGGATTCCAACTGGGCATTGACATCGTAGCACATAATCGAGGTTATATAGATTACTGGATTTAAGATACTTAATCCTGCGCTTTCGGGCAAGTTGCAATTCAAAAGATCATACAACACCATAAAGACAATACCAACACAATTTATATTTTGTACATTGGAATAAGATGGGCGAGTAATCCCAAAAACCGTTGACTTTGAAAACTGAGCACAGAGCATTGTTCGAATATATCCACAAAAGGACCCCAATAAAGGAAAGCGATTTTTCCAACTATTGTGATCATTTTCGAATCAAAACCCTCAAGCGGAACGAATTCATCCTAAGGCAAGGAGCGCATTGTGATTTTCTGGCATTTGTGAACAAAGGGTGTCTGCGCCTGTTCCAATACAATGAAGAGGGCAAGGTGTTGACCCGTTATTTTGCCTTTGAAAACAAATTCGGTACTTCCTTGAGCAGCTTTATCAATCAAACGGTATCCGACGAATACATTCAGGCCATTGAGCCTACCGAATTGCTCATGATAACCAGAAAAGACTTTTATGAGCTTGTGGAAAACGTTCCCGAAATCAATGTCATCTATCGTGATATTTTGGAAATGGCCTATACCACGACCGTAAAGCGCATCTACAATTTCCAAGGGGTTCCGGCATTGGAGCGGTTAAAATGGGTCATGGAATACCAGCCCATGATACTCACACGCCTACCGAGTAAAATGGTGGCATCTTTTCTCGGGGTCACCCCTTACACCCTCAGTCGATTGAAATCGGAACTATAAGCCTTCAATTGTTGCCATAGGGCAACTTTTACACCAGTGGACATGACTAGGTTTGAACGCACTTAAAAAACAAACGTTCATGAAAACCTATGTTATAAAGCCCTTAGGGTATCTACTGCTACTTTTGATGTTCCTATATTTCAATCCCGTGACCGCCCAAAATCAGCGAGACCCCAAAATTCCCGTTGAATTCTTTGCTGGACATGAAAATGCTTATTTTCAATTGGTCATGAAAAAATCAATACGTCCAGAGGGCAAGTTCAATTTTTTCGGTCTTGCCGCCTATACGGCGGACTATGAAAACGACCCCATGGAGAACAGGCTGATCACCATCACCCAATTGAGCTATGATATCGGAAAAGGGTTCGGGTTCATGGCCGGCGGGGACATGAACTCCTTCTCGGGCTTTGCACCGGTTGTGGGGCCACAGCACACCTTTGCCAACAAGGAGTGGTTGGCCGTGACCGTGACCTCCTTCTTTATGAACGAGCCCAAGGACTTTAAAATCTTTGGACTGTACGAATACAAGCCTGCACTGTCACCTCATTGGAAACTCTACAACCGGTTTCAATTCATTTACAACCACAGTCTCAAATACGGCGACCATAACAAGAGCTATATCTATTTGAGGACAGGGGTCCAAAAGGATGCGACCATATTTGGACTGGCGGCCAACATGAACTGGTCGGGACCCCAGAAAACATTTGCGTACAACATCGGTGGGTTTATTAGGTATGAATTCGATTAGGTCAAAGGATTTCATTTATGAACAGGGAAGTTCTTTCAAGTACCCTATCAGGCACATCCTTATGCGGTGTATGGCCCATCCCCTGTACTAAAAATGAAACGGCTGGACCTTGCACTTGATCCAAAATGCTATCCACCTGTTCTAGGGATCCATACTCATCTTCCATTCCCTGGATCACAAAAACCGGGCAAAAAATCCGTGGCAAATACGCTTCTATGTTCCAATCTCTGAAACCATCCCTTGTCCAAGTAGCCGCCCATGCCCAGAACATGGCCTCTGTTTTATCCCCATGGTATTTGGCCAATCGGTCCTTAAGGTTGGAGGTTTCATATAGTTTGATGGCATGCTGGATACCATGTAGCGTGATGTCCTCGACAAAGACATGTGCTCCCTCGGTGATAATGCCCTGAACCCTATCTGGATATTTTGCGGCCATCAACAAGGCTATGGACCCTCCATCACTGTGCCCAAAGAGCAGGGCCTTTGGAATTTCCCAATAATCCATGAGTTCCTTCAAGGTATCCGCTTCCCTTTCCATATAGCTCTTGGCACGGTATGGAGATGAAAATGGACAAGACCTTCCATAGCCTTGTCGGTCATAGATCAAGACGTTGCATTGGGTCAATGTTCCCAATTGTTCTGGAAAATCCCTCCACAAGTGGATACAGCCCAAGGAATCGTGCAAGAATATAAGGGTAGGTGCATCGGGGAAATCCCCTATTTTCCTGAAGGCAATTCCGCTTTTGGTAAATTGGACACCGTTAGGATGATCTTGATTTTCTTTAGGCATCAATAAATCTATTCAGTTTTAAAAATTAGCCTTGAAAAAGCCATGGTTTGTTCGTTACCATGGACTTTCTTTTACAAGACAGCCTGATGGTCCTTATATGTCATCCACTTTAACGCCCTCTTTTTGGGGCTCCCGGTAGTCCCTTTTGACGACTTTGAGGTTTTTGAAATATCCAATGGTTCCTATGTCAACATAAAGGCCGACACCTCCTATGGAATGTTCTCCCAACAGTTTGTCCACGACAAAGGTGGAGTATTTGGCATCGTTGATGAACATTTCAGCAAAATCACCATTGACCTCGATACGCATATTGATCCATTCCTTGAGTGCCACGGGGGCGGACCCTTCATATTTGCCAGGATCGGATTTTCTCAACATATCGAATTTGGCATTCGGATAAGAAATATATTGAACCGCATGGTTTCGATATTGTTGGTTGTTGACCCTTCCCACCTTGGGACGCACATAGATACCCTCAAAGGCGGAATCATCAGGTTGAATTCGAAAATATACCCCGATAAACCCGGCAATACCGGGGTAAGGCACAGGATCTTGGAGCTGGCTGTACATGTCCACTTCGATGGTCCCATGTTCAAAATCCTCCAACCCGACCAAATGGGCATAATGTGGTTCATCCACCGTTGCCTCAATATTGTTGACATCAAAGGGAATGGCTTCGAGGTCCCTTTCGATCTTCAACACTTTTTTGCCCTGAATCTTGATGATAGATCCAGTGACATTGTGCAGTTCAAAGGTTTGTTTTTTCAACTTAAGTTCCTTGTATTGTGCCGATATGGCTAGCGTGCCACCTAGGAACAGCAATGTGAGCAAATATGGTCTCATAGTTATCACTTTAAAATCATTTACTTCTTTCTTTTACTTCCAATAGACAGTTCAGCCTATCGTTCCATCTACTTTTGGGACTTTAAAAAAGGTTCAACACTGGCCCAAACAGCTTCAAAATTTTCCATAAACACCACATGGCCTGTATTGGGAACAATGCCCAATTGACTGTCAGGAATCATTTGGTATGCGGCGATGACCGTCGCCAAAGGTGCATTTCTATCCAACTCTCCAGCTAATACCAGAACCGGACATTGAATACTGTTGAACAATTCCTTGCTGGCCACCATGGTGTTGTAAAAATGGGTCATCTGTCTCCAGAATTCCTCCAGCTTTTCAGGTTCCGGCATCAGGGCCAATCGGGCTTCCCAAAAGTCACTGTTCAAATCAAAACGTTGTGCCGTAAAGGCCGGGACCTCACGTAATCCGGGGATTTGTTCCCCAGCTCCTATGGCCACCAGTTTTTTGACCCTATCGGGGTACATACTGGCCACTTTATAAGCGGTATAGGCCCCATCACTGAATCCCAAAATAGTTATACTGTCCTTGGTCACCGCATCGATAACGGCCAACACATCGTTGGCCTTCAGTTCGTAGGTGATCTTTTCCGTTCCGATCTCCGACCTTCCATGGCCCCTTGTGGCCATGGCAATGACCATATGATCGATTTGGAGCTTTTCGATGAATCCGGACATCTCACCTATGGAACCCATAATTCCTCCGTGCAGCAATATGATGGGCTCACCTTTTCCGTAGACTTCGTAGTACATCTTCGCATCCCCTGCATCGACATATTTACCTGCCTTTGGGTTGTTACCATAAGGAATCCCATTGGTGTTCCCCGATTGTCCTTGAACCGTTATAGAGGCCAGGAACAGCAGCAATGCCACGGTTTTCAAAATCATTTGTTTCATATCGATTGTATTTTAATTTTGGGCAAAACAAGGGCCCTCCCAAGAATAATTCGGGTTGTTGGATATCAGGATGGAAAGCCGAAACCTTTATCCAATCCGCGTATCAAAAGCCCAACACGGCTCTCCCCTAAGTTCCTAAAAAAGTTTTTCGTTCGGTGGTTTCACACCGGCCAAGCGGATATAAATGGTCGTCTGTCCACGATGGTGGGTCTGGTGCTCGAAAAGTTTGGCCAATGCCTGTCCCTTGGTCATCTCAAAACGACCGAACAATGTCACAGGCTCAGCCAATGCTTCATCGCTCAAGCCCTTGATACCAGCGATGACAAAATCATAACCGGCTGTCACCAATTTGGTGACATTTTCCTTGGAAGTATCCGTACTTTTTTCGGATTCCCCCATCCCAACCGGACTTTCCATACCGGTGGCCGCAGCCGTAAACCCATAGTTGGCATCGGTCAAGTGCAACATCTGCTGTGCAAAAGAGCGAATTTCAGGGGTGGGTTTCAAATCGAATTTGTCCGCGGGCATAGTCTCCAGATATTCCAAGGTATAGGCCTTGGCCCGTTCCCAATCCGCTACCAGATCAGAGACCTTTTGGGCTTTTACTGAGTTCATGGCCATTATGATAAGTGTTAGTGGTAAAAGTGTTTTGATGGTTTTCATAGATTCATATTTGTTCCGGTATACACCGGAGGTTACTTATTTGGATTGATTGTACATGTATTTGTCGATTTTCCATGTACCGTTTATCTTGTTTAACACGAACAGTTCCCTGAACGCTTCTGTGACCTGCTCGTCATTGGCCTTGATCACCAAGGTTCCTTTTGAACTGGACTGCACCATGGCCAGATCTTCGTTGACCATCACGTCGGCTATCGTAACTTTAAGGTCAAATCCAAAATTATCAAAGACATACTGGTAATTACCTTTCAGACCTTTGGTTCCAATTGCTGTTGGGGCTCCCGTTGGCAAAACGGCTCCTTCATTGGTGAAAACCGACACGATTCGTTGGACATTGCCCTCGTTCAAGGCCTTGAAATATTCCAGGACCGTATGTTGAACGGCTTCTTCATCCTTGGTTTGTGCATGACCGATAAACCCGGTCAAGACCATAACAACCAATAAGATACGATTAAAAGCTGATTTCTTCATCTTGCATTTGTTTATCATTTACAATGCAAAATTGGGGCTCCCGGATGGGATTGACCCATAAACTAGTTTAAGAAATCAAGGCATTGGGAAGAAACTGCTATTTGGACGCCAACTCTTTTCTGATCATGCTCAAAAATTCAGGGGTTATGCCCAGATAGGACGCAATCTGGGTATTGGGAAGCCGGGATCCCAGACTTGGATATTTGGATAAAAAATACAGGTAACGCTCCTGTGCCGTGGAACTGATGCTCTGGAACACCCTATTCTGCAGTTCCACGTACTTTTCCTCCGTAATGACCTTAAAGATGCGGTCGAGCTTTGGAATATTGTTGTACAAATGGTAAAGGTCCTGTTGCTCGATCTGTATGACCTCGGTGGGTTCAATGGCCTGGATGTTGGATTCACCGGGTTGTGTGGCATGAAAACTACTGATATCAGACAACCACTCGTTTTCCGAAGCGAACAGGATGTTATGGTCCTTTCCATTTCGGTCAATACCGTACATACGGAGCACACCTTTTACCACAAAGGTATAATGGCGACAGATTTCGCCTGTCCGCAACAAATGCTCCCTTCGTTTTACCTTGCGATAGGATATGCGCTCCCTGATCAACTTCTTTTCCCTTTCTTCAAAAGGCAGGTACGTTTCAAAATGTGATATAAGTGATTCAGCGAACAAATTCTCTAATTGATTAAATCATACAAACCATAATGTAAAGTTAGGAACTTAATCTGTCAAACAACATAGGGGATTGATCACAAACCAAAGATCGATCAGGAAATCAAATCAATCGATGAAATCGAAAGCTTAACAACACCTATGCATTCCATTGTTTGAAAATATGGGATAGTGTATTGGAACTACCTTGTGTAATTGAACGTCCTACTTTTTTAGCTTTTCCGCTACCTTATCATAATATTCCTGAGTTAGGACCTCGGTCCAAGTAGTGGGGTGTTCACCTCCGTACAACGCCAAATAGGTTACATCACTTTCTTTCGTCGAAGAGTGCCAATGCTCAATATCCTTTTCACATTTGATCACATCACCGGCTTTAAGGATGACGGGGTCTTTTCCCCTTTCTTGATAATAGCCTTCACCTGCAACATAGATCAACACCTGTGCCGAAGAATGTTTGTGCCAATCCAAGGTTGAGTTTGCCTTAAATGTAGCCTTGGTGATATTGTAGTCCGATGGATCATCGGCCCTTAGGATTGAATTTAGCCATGCTTCCCCAATATAATGTGTATTGGGAGCCTTTGTACCCTCTTCCAAATATGAGGTAACTGTATAATCGGATACCTGCGAAAAGATACAAATTGGTGTAAGTGCAAAAAGTGTCAGTATTGTATTCTTCATGATTTACAATTTTATATAAAATTAGTACATCTCAAGTTATAAGCAGTAAAAGTAAGTTTTTGGAAATGGATGTTATTAAAAGTTATGATTTCCATGGGATAATAAATTATAAGGCGGCACTTCCATTTCATAGCCTACCCATTGGAACTAAGATTAACCACTATATGAACTGTAGCGGAATAATTGGTTTACGATAATTTTGTGTCGTCAATCTATTTTAAGTAGGTCAATTTTTTGATGTTGTTACCATCGGGGGGCCTTGGAAGAATAAACACCATAAAAAATTGTAGCCCATGGCGAAAAGGGATATATTTTAAATCTAATTACCTTGTCATCAGAATTAGGATATTGATCGATGAAACACGACCCCTACATAAAAAAGTTTGCATTTAAGGACGGGCTTCCACAAGAATTTGAACTGGTCGAGTTGGGGAAATTATTTAAGGAGCATTCCGATAGTCTGACCATCCCACATCGCACAGGGTTTTACCATGTCCTATGGTTCCAAAAAGGAACACCGACCCACATGATGGATTTTGAAACAATTACTATTGAGCCCAACACCCTCCTTTTTCTGAACAAGGACACTGTCCAACAATTTGATAAGAATGAAAAAATTGCCGGTAAGGCCCTATTGTTCACAGAAAGTTTTTTTTGTAGATCGGTTCCGGACACTAAATTTTTGCGTAGCACCATCCTGTTCAACGACCTTTTCTCCATTTCCAAAATCAAATTGCCGTCCGATGATTCCGTAGTACCCTCTATTATCGATCACATTCGAAAGGAGTTGGAAAAAGCTAAAGATGACTTTCAATCCACCATCTTGCACAACCTATTGCATAACCTGTTGCTACATTGCGAAAGGGAGAGACGAAAGCAAGATTTCACTGAGATCAAACAGAGTGTGGATCTCGACATTGTGATGCTGTTCAGGGAAGAATTGGACATCCATTACAAGCACCATAAAAAAGTCGCATATTATGCTAATATCATTGGGGCTACGGCTAAAAGGCTCAACAGGGCTACATCACGTGTTTTGGACAAATCCCCCAAATCCATTATTGATGACAGGGTCCTACTGGAATCCAAACGACTCTTGGCACATACCACCTCCAGTGTCAAGGAAATAGGTTTTGAACTGGGTTTTGATGAGCCTACCAACTTTATAAAGTATTTCCGTAAACATCTGGACCTCACCCCAAATGATTTCAGGGAACGAAATTCCCTATGACCCACCAGATGTCCCAAAAGTATCATCCTTAGGAGTTTTTGTATCAGGGTTTAAGATTGTTTTTCTCAGACATTTGTGTCAACAATTAAAACCGAAAGCATTGAACAAAACAGTATTGATCTCATCATTTTTCATGGGCATATGCTTTATCGCCTGCATGGAAAAGAACAAATCTCAAGTTCAAAAATCAAAAACAGAGACTATGGAAAAATCGAACAAAGAAAAAGTAGTTGCACTATTAAAGAGCATTGAGACTGGAGAGTCCGAACCGGTCGGTTATATCAACCCGTCCAATTATACACAGCATAATCTCGAAGTGGAAGACGGCCTTGCAGGTTTTGGGGCTCTACTACAACAATTGCCTCCGAATTCGGCAAAAGTAAATACGATAAGGGCATTTCAAGATGGTAATTATGTGTTCACACATACGGACTACAATTTTTTCGGCCCCAAGATAGGTTTTGATATTTTCCGGTTTGAGGATGATAAAATTGTGGAACACTGGGACAATTTGCAGGAAACACCGGCAGAACCCAATCCAAGTGGCCACACCATGGTCGACGGACATACTGAAATCACCGATAGGGGAAAGACCGAGGAGAACAAGACCCTGGTCAAAAATTTTGTCAATGATATTTTGGTGAATGGCCAAATGGACAAATTGGCCTCTTATTTTAACGGGGATGATTATATACAGCACAACCCGAACATCCCCGATCAATTATCAGGACTTGGAACAACTTTGGAAGCACTGGCGAAACAAGGTATATTCTTAAAATATGATACCATCCATAAAGTACTGGGCGAGGGCAACTTTGTACTTGTAGTGAGCGAGGGCCATTTTGGTAAGGACCACAATGCCTTCTATGATCTGTTCAGGGTTGAGAATGGAAAAATCGCAGAGCATTGGGATGTCATACAGGCCATACCCCCACAGAATGAATGGGCAAATCAAAACGGAAAATTCTAAACTTAAAATAAAGAGAAATGAAATTTAAAATGATAAAGATATCTTTGATAACAGTACTTTTTTGTACCTGTTGGCCAATAATTGCACAGCAATCAAGCGATACCACTGAAATCCATCAATTGTTGGAAGACTACAAAGAATCCATTAACAGGGCCGACACTACATTGGCCAAAACATTTTGGTTCACCGACCCAGAGGTTAGCTTTATCCACCCCAAAGGGCATGAAAAGGGATGGGAAGAGGTGAAAAAGGGAATTTATGGTATGTTCGGGAACCGGTTTTCCAAACGTGACCTAAAAAGCCATACTGAATCCATTACCATGTACGGGGATATGGCCATATTGGAATTTTACTGGGTTTTTGATGCGACTTTCTCAGGGCCAGATCCAGACCAAATGCAATCCAAAGGCCGTGAGACTCAAGTACTGAAAAAAATAGATGGTACATGGCGAATTGTACATGTCCATTATTCAGGGATGCCCAAAACAGGTGAAAGGGAAGGTTTTTAGGAGACAATAGACCTAAAAGTATCACTATAATGGAATCCTTGAACGCTATGCGTGTTCCACGTCTTTAGTTCAAAAAACTACGGTATCGAACTTTCCAATGGATTGGGACGAAACCCGACAAAAAAATAATGTCGCAAATGATGTCAATATTTGCGACATTTTTTATGATGTAAAACGAATGCAAAATCAAAATCCATCCAACTATAAGATTCAGTCTGCTAAATGTCCTTATTGACACACACTTCCAAGACACATATTCCATAACCCATGGATTTTGAACATTAATGGGGTTAATTTATGAAGGGAGCACTATAATGCACTTTTGCATATATATTTAAGTTTTTAAGCTATTTTTTAATTAAAAAGTGCATTACAATACACTTTTTATTGTTTTAATCATGAAATACATTATATTTGCACTAAAAAGAGCGATATAATGCACCCTGATAAGTTAGGAAAGACCATAAAGAACCGAAGGGAGATACTTGCCATCACACAAATGGATTTGGCGGAACTTTCCGGTATGGGACTGCGCACACTGAAAGCCATTGAAAATGGAAAGTCCAATCCAACCCTCGAAACGTTGAACAAACTCATGGACGTACTTGGGTTGGAATTGAGCATTGACGTGCGAAAACCTAAATTCTGATAAATGAGGATAGCAGAAGTCTATAGAAACGGGGAACTCGCAGGATTGCTCACTGAGCATTCGGCCAATAATTATGAGTTTACCTATGATGATATCTGGTTCATGGATGATAACAAGCCAGCTATAAGCTTGACATTGCCCAAAACGAAAAAGACCCATCATTCCAAGCACCTTTTCCCATTCTTTTTCAATATGCTGTCAGAAGGTGTCAACAAAAAACTCCAATGCCGACAATTGCGAATCGATGAAAGGGACAGTTTTGGCCTATTGATTGCCACGGCAAAGAATGACACCATAGGCGCCATAACGGTGCAGCAAATCCATAACGACAATACATGAGTATCCCCAAAATAGCATACTGCCCTGGAACTCTGGCCGAAGGTTTTACAACCTACAGTCAGAATTGCCTAAACCGTGTTTTCGAAGGGAGAAAGGTAAGCCATATCCTACCCTATGACCCTCCAGCGGAAAGTGAGGAGGTGGCAGAGAAGTTCCAAGAAAACCGCAAACGGATTTCCATTTCCGGGGTCCAGGAAAAACTCTCCATGGTCCTTGAAAAAAATAAACTGCGTTTGACAGAGGAAGGGGAACAGGGCACATACATCCTGAAACCCATCCCCAGGGATCTCAAAAAGGTCGACCAGATACCGGCCAATGAACATTTGACAATGCAGATTGCCCGACAGGTCTTTGGGATACATACCGCCGAGAATGCATTGATATTTTTCAATAATGGTGAACCTGCCTACATAACAAAACGTTTTGATGTCAAAGAAGATGGTTCCAAACTTGGGTTGGAGGATTTTGCTTCCTTAGCGGGGAAGACTTCCGAAATGGACGGTGACGAATACAAATACAAATACAACTACGAGGAGATCGGCGAGTTGATCAGAAGATATGTCCCTGCATATAGGGTCGAGTTGGAGAAGTATTTCCAATTGGTGGTATTCAACTATCTGTTCTCCAATGGGGACGCCCATTTGAAAAACTTTTCATTGCTCGAAACCCCGAATGGTGATCACACCCTTAGCCCATCCTATGATTTGATCAATACCAGAATCCACGTAAATGACAGGGATTTTGCCTTGGACGGCGGATTGTTCAAGGATGTTTTTGAATCTGAAGAGGTCAAGACCAATGGACGTGTCGGACTACATGATTTCGAAGAGTTCGGTAGAAGGTTGGGTATCATGGAGCCACGTATGGCAAGACTGTTGAAGCCATTCCTCCAACAGCAAGACCTTGTGGAAACCTTGATTCAACGATCTTTCCTAAACCCGGAAACCAAGCATTTTTATCTAAATGAGTATGTGTTTCGCTGTGGACAGCTCAATAAAACTTGATGGAAACCATGCTCATGAATCAATCGATTGGTACATTGGAATACCTACCATCCGATCGCAAAACCACTATCACTTTCAGAATTATTTCTTAGTACTGAACGCAGCCCTTCCATGTCTGAACTGATTTTATCCTCCAAAACTCTGGCATAAACCTGTGTTGTTGTGATCTTGGTATGGCCCAACAACTTGGACACTGTTGCAATGGGAACCCCATTGGAGAGGGTTACCGTGGTGGCAAAAGTGTGTCTTGCCGAATGAAAGGTCAGGTTTTTATCAATCCCAATCCGTTTTGCCACCTCTTTGATATAGGTGTTCATTTTTTGGTTTACAAAAACAGGCAAAAGATAATCCTTTCCAGTACCGGGAGCCTCCTTATACCGCTCTAAGATGAGCATGGCCTCTTCCAATAAGGGAATCCGAAGAGGATAATTGGTCTTGGTCCGTTGCAAGAACAACCAGAACTTGCCATCAATGCCACGAACGACATTGCCACTTTTCAATTTTTTGACATCACTATAAGAAAGTCCCGTATAACAGGAAAAGACAAAGACATCCCTTACTATTCGATGACCTTCCTCTGGAATAAAAGCCTTGATCAACAATTCAAGTTCGTGTTTGTCCAAAAATTCACTTTCGTGTTTATGGAATTTCAGTTTGTAACGGACAAAGGGGTTTTTGTCCAACCATTCCAGATCCAATGCGAGATTCATCAGTTTCTTTAAACGGGATAGATGTTTCATCACCCCATTATTGTTTAAAGTGTTTGAACGTTGCAGGGATGGTCCCTTTCGCAAGAACTGCTCAAAATCAATAATAAAGCTATATCTCAAATGCCGAAGATAGATGTCACCGGTCCTTTGATACTTTACTAAAAAATTCTTGAGATAGTTCTCTGTGGTGAAATAATTCTTTAGGGTTCCTGGCCTTAATGTACCATCCATATTTTGGTTATGATAAGCGACCAATTGCAACAAAGTTTTATGTTTGGTATCCACCCCGACGAACCTAGCTTTAATAGATTGTGCCGTAACCAATTCAAAATCAGACGACAACTGTTTGTGACAGGCCAATAACTTGGCTTGTACCTCGTCCAAATAGTCGTTTAATTGCTTCCCTTCAGGGGTTCTGGATACGGTTTTACTGGCTTTGGGGTCCCAATAGGTAACCGATGTTTGTCGTTTCAAACTGATTTCCGCTCGCTTTCCATCCACGGTAATCCGTGCATAAATTGGTGCAAAACCATCTTTTTCCTTGGCCAAATTGAGCCAAATTAGGATGCTAAAAGTTCTTGAAGTGCCCATAGACTCTCACTTTAGATGAATACTCGATTTTATTTTGAAAGTCAAATCGAAGTGAAAGTCAAATGCTAAAGAGTTACCAAAGTAGCGAAAAAAATCGGTCAAAAAAAGGTAACCGAATAGGTAACTTTTGTTTTGGTTTTAAAGCCAATCAAATGAAATCAAAAAAAATGTAATTCTTTGAAAATCATCTGATTGACTTTTTATTGGGTTCCTATAAAACCCATTTCGTCGGGATGACTGACCTCTTGAAGAGGCGCTAACCCATTAATATCCAGAATATTATGTCGATTTTCCCAAAATAGGACATCCCATAGGACATCTTCGTGTGAAATAATGATTTTCACAACGTAAATATCGATATTTAAAATCAAACCACACCATCTTGTTTTATTTAATTTTAAATCAAAATAGACAAAGGAATTTTTGTGAGTTCAAAATCTCATCACAAACAAGATGAGTATCTATTCACTTGCCAACCCTTTGGGACGTTCCGGGACAGCTTTGGAACAAACACTACTCTTACTCAACTAAATTTACATAATGATTAATCTTACTCATACTATCTTTAAGCATAACATTATTCTTTGAATTTTCCCAAAATAAATGACTCCATAGCAGATTCATCCAATGGTTTTTCTATAAACGACGAAACGTTTGGCAACGCATTGGCTCTTTCCCTATCCCCTGGGTATATGGAAGACGTCAAAACATGAATCTCCATGCTTGTTTCAAGCATTAAGGAATCTATCTCCTCAAGAAACTCCCAACCATTCATCACGGGCATATTGATGTCCAAAAAAATAATAAAGTGTTTATCCGGATTGTTCTTGATATATTTCAGACCTTCCAAACCGTTATAGAATATGGTAATGGGAATGCCCTTTATTTTCTGTTCGATCAAGTTTTGATTTAAAAAATTGGTGATGGCATCGTCATCAATCAGTAGTATTTCCTTGTTCATTCTGAAAATTTTGGTTGGTTATCTCTATAACTTTATGTAATTCTTTATCTATTTCGTCAACGGAACTGGAAATAATTGCCAGAAAATCCTTTGTTGAGAAAACTTCCTCCCCATAAGCTTTTTGATGGATCAAAAGGGACATAATCCTGGTCAAGGGCAAACGAACGGCATGTGACTGTAGCCAGGCAATTTCCGTGAGCATTTTGTTTTGTCCCTTTATTTTTTCCAATTGTTCCCTTGCCTCCGTAATGTCCGTTACCGATCCAATGGTTTTAACTGGTTTATGATGGCAATCCCTCTGGACATAAAAACTATCCAGAACATATGCCATGGAACCATTTTCGGATATGGTCCGATATTCAATCGACCAGTCGTCTTTTTCAGATTCGAACAAATGATTCTCAAGGGTATTCCAGACATGTTGCCTGTCTTTTGGATGGATTCTTTTGAACCAATCATTGTCTATTTCAAAGGACTGTTTGGATATTTGTTCTTCAACACGGTCCGAAACTTGGCAATATAAAAAGGTATTGGAACGGTGGTCAAGTTCCCATATGACCTGTTTACTGGCCGACATAGCCAATAGAAATCGTTCCCTACTTATCTTTAACTGCAACTCATATTCCTTCTCTTGGGTAATATCCCGGATCGTTCCCTCAATATACAGTGGTTCACCTGTGGATTCATCGGCAATCATTTGGATTTCCTGATGCACCCATTTTACGTTCCCGTTGCCAGTGATGATCCTATGTTCAAATTTTGTAATGACACCTGGTTCCAAATGGTTGTTGGGGTTTTCCTCGATAAGGTATCTATCCTCGGGATGAAAGGCCTTGGTGATATTTTCCATGGTCGGGATGAAATTATCAGGCGTATAACCATAAATCCGATATGTTTCAGGACTCCATTCTCCTAGGTTAGAACGGAAATCCCTATACCAATATCCTATTTTTGCTATCCGATGGGCCCTGATAAGCCTATCATTGGTCACCCTTAAAGTACGTTCTAGGTTCTTTTGGCTCGTAATATCCTTGGCGACAGCCATTACGAGCTCTTGATCTGTATTAACGGTACTTGACCATATGAGCCATTTATTCATATCATTTTTGGCCAACATTCGTATTTCAATACCCTCGACCCTTTCCAGACCACAACGGTTTGGCAACATTTGATCCAATTTGTCCCGGTCGGATTCATGCATAAATGCTTCAAATTGCCCTCCAATGATTTGGGATTGATTTTTGCCTATTGCCATAGAGAAGGCTTTATTGGCCTGTTTTATTCTTCCATCAAAGCCAATGATGCAGAAGGGGTCGGGTGAAAGTTCGAAAAATTCCAAATATTCTCTTTGGATCATTCTTTGTTTGATCATCCCCCCTAATTGCTGACCAACTCCATCCAAAAAATATAAGGCATCATCCAATTCAACTTTTGGCTTTTTTGAGAACAGCAGAAGACATCCGATGGATTCCTGACCTGAAAGTATGGGCAGACCTATACAGGTTCTGAGCCCAACTTTTTTGGCAAAACTTGATCGAATAAATTCGGACTTCTTGTCAAAATCATCCCATATCATCAATGTATTCGTCCGGTCGATTTTACCCTGCACTCCCTTCTCCGTTGAAAAATAATCAACGGGCATGGGGTGATTCAAAAAAAGCTCACCGCTCTTACCCTTGCTGGCTTGCCCCAGTAAGTTAAATTTCGTTCCGTCCTTCGATTTCAACCACACCTCAGCTGCTTCCATATCGCATATTCCGGACAATTTATCCAGCATATGGTCAAGGCCGCCCCGTAGGCTTCCCTTTTTCCCAAAAGCTTTTAGGAGGTCCAATGAAACCTCTTTTTTCGATTTGGCCATTACCCGATCGGTAACATCTTTGGAATTCATGACAATTCCTTGGATACTGGGCTCGGCCAAATGGTTGCTCAAAATGGATTCGACCCACCTCCAGTTCCCATTGGAATGCCTAAATCGGAAGGGGTCCACCGCTATTTGTTTGGTGTCTTGCACTATTTTAACGGCTTTCCTCAACCTTGGTACATCTTCAGGAAACAAATGGTCAAAAAAACAAGTATCCAATAAATCATGGGGCGAATATCCCATTTGGTTTTCATGGGACGGGGAAAGATACCTGCAAGTCCCCTCCGAATCCAAGATAGAGATCAGATCGGTCCCGTTCAGTACCAGACTTTTGAACCTACTTTCGCTGTTCTTCACTTTGTCCAACACCTCCGATTGATTGATCAAATGGTTTAGATTTGTTGTAAGTGTATTCAACAATTGCACTTCTTCCTTTGTCCAGATCCTTTCCAACTTTTGGTCTTCCAAACCAATAAACCCACGGAAAGTACCAGACACTAAAATAGGTAATGCCAATAAGGACTTTATGTTTTCCGAATCCATTGAATCCAAAAGACCTGGATCGATCACCTCCGACTTCTTAATTGCAAAAACCCTTCCTTTCCGGACTCGTTCCATCAGGTATTGTAATACCGGAAAAGGCAATTGGGGAAATTCCCTGCTATCCGGGTCAGTTTCCATATCAGAACCTGTCTTAGCTTTCATCAAAGTGATCCTATCCTGAGTTGGATCGCTCTGAAAAAAATATATGCGATGGATTTTCAGGGTTTCCAACAACAATGTAAAACAAACATCCAACGCTTTCAACCAATCCGAATGACGGATCAAATTGTTGTTCATATCCGAAATAGCTTGAAAAAGTCTGGTTTGGGAGAGCAATTTTTTTTCGTATTGAACAGTGTCGGAAATATCGATGGCCACGATAAGCTCCGCCATCTTACCCTTGTATTGGATCAAATTGCCCTTCAGGAATACTGGAAAAACCGTCCCATCTTTTTTTTTGTGACGATAATAACCTTCCTTATAGGAACCATCCCGTTTTTGGGTATTTTGTACGGCCATTTTCAATTTGGGGACATCCTCTTTTGGTCGAATAGCCTTAAGGGTCATATTTAGAAAACGGCCCCTTGAAAAGCCATACTGGCGGACAGCGGCATCATTTACCTTTAGAAAACGTAGTGTCTCTATATCGTAAACCCACATTGGGTGCGGGCACAAATCAAAAATGTAATCTTCCGAAAAACTGGAAACTTCTAGGATGGGGGACATTCCTTTTGAGGTTGGTGAATAAAATTTGGGATAACTAAAACGGTTCAAGATCCTTGACCGTCACTGATAATAAATAAACCTTCTAAGAATCATATTGATCAGAAAATTGGATAATGGACTAGAATCAATACCTAGTAACTTCAAAATCCAATATTACCTTAATTTAACATGCTATATTGGTAGTTCCAAAACTATAAATTTAATACAAAATTAACAATAGAAATTTCGCATTGAAGGGATATAAATATTTATAGATCCAAATAGTAATCTTACCTTAAGACATATCCAATACTATCCATAAAGCGTCGAATCAACGTTTATCTCCAGTTACGGCATCTACCATTATTTTTTTTTACCACATGAAAGAATACCCCATGTAGTCACTTGGT